>Ga0233432_10001490_pt1 | contig 22718 bp, 51 predicted proteins | sample SI_122_August201_6_FD_179870 | JGI IMG/M metagenome (GOLD analysis project Ga0233432, IMG submission 179870) | Seawater microbial communities from Saanich Inlet, British Columbia, Canada - SI_122_August2016_10_MG | ecosystem: Environmental > Aquatic > Marine > Inlet | place: Canada: British... | reverse complement strand
TCCATACCGAACTTCTGATAGTTGTGGTTCTCAATCTCCATATCTTTGTAGAAGACCCTTTCGGTTTCCCCTTCCCTAGACTTGAGTTTGACTTTGATTTTGAAGTTTATGTTCATTTGATCTCCTTCTTAAAGCATTTACAATCTGGGTCGTGAACCACACCTGCTTTATAATCCGCCCGAAAACTTATGTATTCATGCCCCTTAAACTCAAAGTGATTGATATTGTCCCATAACTTGGCACTGGTACTCTTGGTAACTTTACCATCACCACAACCGACAATAAAGAGCATCGCAATTAAAATTAGATACTTCATTTGTTTTCATCCCTAACAATATCGAAAATGTTCTTATCTGTGAACAATGGTAGATCAATAGGTTCCCAAACACTGCGTTGTGCAGGTTCTTCGTGATCGTTTCCTTGTCTATCAGTCCATGATGCAATGTAGTTCTTCTTGACCCTTGCAATCAAAGTTCCCCTTTGTTTCCACTGATCCAGTGCTTCCCAATCCAATCCTGCTTCACTAAGTCGTGATTTCTGACCCATGGTATCAACACCATGTAAACTCTTGTGAGAGAAGTTGTGTTGTGCGTACATAGAGACAGAGTTCCTAATAGCATCTTTCTGTCTCCAAACAAAGTAGTTGTTCACTTCTTTCTCTGGAAGACCAAACACTCTACTGTCAAAGAAAGCAAATGGAACATGCTCATTTGCTCTATCTATTTTCCAGTTGAATACAGCAGTCAAAATACTTGAAGATACAGAAACCCACTTTTGGACATTCCCACCAAACCAAGGTGTTCGATTTGGTTTCTCGGGTTCAAACCCCCTTACAAGAATAGAAACCTCATCAGACTGTGTGTAGACTGCCATTGCACCTTCCACTTCTTTTCCCAACCCCAAGCAAGATTCTACAAAAGCATCCTTCAAGTCAGAGGAGAAAGGATCAGACTGTCTCTTGTCTTTCAACTGTCTTGTGTATGTGTGGAATGCCTTACCATCCAATCTAATGATGTAGTATGGACTCTCAGGCAAGAATTGCCGATCAGCATGTTCGTATGCTTTCATCCTGTTATCAAACTCTGTATGACTCATATTCACTCCTTTTAGTTCATTATGCACTGAAACAAAACTTGTCAAGCAAAAACAATAAAAAAAGGGCAAGGTTTTGACACCCTGCCCTTTCAACTAACTTCGTGAAAAGTTATTTTTTCATAATCTCACTCATATTGAGGAATGGAAGTGGTTGAGCACCTTTTCCATCAAGAACCATAATGTGGTTTCCTTTAGCAAGTTCTGGTAGAGTCTTCATTGCTTCTAGTTTAATGAATCCTTCTTTACCGATAACATCAATGATCTTCTGTTTTGCCTCTGCCTCTGCCTCTGCACGAACCAAGACTGCCTTTGCATTGATGACTGCTGATTCTAGTTCAGCATTAGCATTGATAATCAAGACTTCTTTCTTCTTCTCTGCATCAATCACTTCTGCTCGTTTCTCTGCTAGTGCTTGTGCCTCTTTCTTCTCTTGTTCTACCTTGAACTTCTTCAAGTCTTCCTTTGCCTTCTCTGCATCTTGGGCTGCTTGTTTCTTCCTTGCTACTGCATCAGTGATGAGTTTTGGAAGGGTTACATCCCGAATGAACAACTTCTCAATCTTGATACCCTTTTCAGCAAGTGGTAATAGACCAGTATAGAGTTCCAGTTGAAGTCTTTTCTGTACTTCTGCCTTAAACAGTTCTTCTGCGGTACTCACTGTCTTACCTAATTCTCGTACAAGAGAACGGACTGTTGGTTCCATGTGGACTGTTACAACTTCTTGAGGTGTTCCAGTCTCCCTACGCATCTTTGGTGCCATTTCCTTAATCAGACGATACTGAACGGAAATATCCATTTTCGTAATCAACTGGTCTTGTGTTGGAATACCCAATGATTCCTTATGCGTTTTCTCCTTCGCATCCATCGGTTCTACTTTGGCAAAGGGATTTTTGAAATGGAACCCCTCATCTAAATAACCATCTTGGACCTTGCCAAACACTGAAACCACACCGACTTGTCCTGCCGATACTGTGGTCCAACCTGTGAGCAACAAGAACAGAACCACGATAACCACTAGTGCTGTAGCACCATAACCTACTAATTGTCGCATTTTATTTCTCCTTTAAGAATAGTGTTAGTAAACGACTAATTCAGTATAAGGGAATCCAAAACTTGTCAAGTAAAAACAATAAAAAAGGGCAAGGTTTTGACACCCTGCCCTCTTGAAATATCTAACTCTGGTTACTAAAACTTCACCGAAGCATCAACCATCAGACGATCATAATGAGTACCATTAGTGACACCATTCTGAAGGATAAAGTATGTAACTCCAAACTTCACATCATCCAGTTTGTAACTCGCATTGATCTCGGAACCTTTTGTGTCAGTTCCTTGGCCAAAGTCTGAGTCTGTCAATAGTGCACTCACACCATTTGCCTCAACATGACGATAGGTGTATTTGACATTGAGTTTCCCAAGATCTGCACCCAACCCTGCAATCCATGCAGTGTCATCAGTCCCAGTATCAAGATTCACATTGTACTCACCAAAGGCACGAAGTTTCCATACACTGAAGGCAGTATTCACATTCACATATGAATTATCCCCTGCAACCTTTTGCATAGTGGTATAGGAACTCGTCAAGACAAACTTCTTGCCTTGATAACCCAACTGCCCAACAACAAGAGAAGGATCGTCCACCGCATTATCGTCAATGACGAAGTAAGCACCTTTCAATGAGAATCTCTTATAACCAGTTCCAATGGCAACACCCTCTGGACGAATATCGGAATCCCAATTCAACTCACTAAGAGTTGTCAGAGGATTCTTGAACTTACCTGCCAGAACATCCAGACCCTTTACCTTGGTCTTGATATAGGCAGTATCAAGCATGATACCCTTCGAGGTGAACGTTCCACCCAAAGTCTGATTCGTGGATCGGGCATTTGCCCCACCACTCGCAAGACCAATACCTACACTGGTACTGTCAGACACTTGCGTTGTTGCATTCAACCTAGCACGAAGACGTTGCCTCGTAGTATGGTTGGATGCCGTTGTATCATCGACAACTTCATGCCGAACTCTCACATCACCAGATAGATTGATCTCACTGGTGAACCCACTTGTTGCAAACATAGTAATTAGCAACATAAACATAACACTGACTCTCATAATATCTCCTTTAAATTGAAAAATGGATAAAGTGTTATGGGTAAGTGTACACCTTTTACAGATTAGTCAAGGAGTTTTCCTCAACTTTTCTTTGATTATTTTCTTCTTGAGTTCTGGGGTCATTGCGACCTTCCAGAAATGTTCGTTATTACTCAATACCTTCTCTTTTCCTTCGAGAATGTTTACACAAATCAAAGATCCCATACCGAAACCCTTTACTTGAAGGTAGACATCTTGACTCACTCCGATGGAGTAATTCGTACTATGAAAAGAGACAACATCCCCAACATTCACTTCATTAGAGTAAATATCAAGAATCATCAGACAACCACGTGTTCAATCTCATCATATTCTTTGGAGGAGGGATAAGTGAAACTTGAGATCATTCTCTTCCAAACTCCATTAGGAATAGTCTTGTCACCATCTGAACGACAAGCAAGACAATCTTGGAAGTCTCTCCAAAACATCACATACTTCACCCTTGCACCTTCTCTTCGTGCTCTCTTGGCAATGTTGCCTCTCTTCTTCTTAGTCAAGTTGGTAGCATCAAGCACAACGTGTTCCGATACCTTGAGTTCCTTCAGAGAATCATCCACAGTGTGTCCAACCCAATTCAGATTAGAAGAAGACATAGCATTGAATGCTTCATTGTAGTTATCCACGATTCCAAACTTAGCATTTGCAATCTCTTCCATCCTAGCATCAGTGCTGAATACTTTTGCTTTGACAGGAAGTTCATTCGTGTAAGACGATTTCCCAGAACCAGGAATCCCGATCAAGATCTCATAGAGTTTGCCACCTGTGACCTCGGTTTGATCCTCAACAGGAACCCAGTTCTCGAACTTCATCTCCTTGGGATCATCTGAGAACCTTCCACGATTGTCTGCGGTGTTCAACTTCTTCAGTAAGTCAATCTCGTATTCATCCAGATCATACTCGTAAGGATTCCCCGTGTATGCCATGATGTGCATAGAGATAACCTTCAAGAAGGACAACACCTTATCGGGATACCTTTCCTTCAAGAAGTTCACAGAGAACAATGCTGAACCATACTCATGTCCAGTGAATCGTGCTCTTTGCTTCTCTTCGATGTAGTATCTCATGTAGGGTTTAGCTATATCATGAAGTAATGCGAGTTGTTGAACCTCTTCACCAAACTCCTCTGCCTCAAGGAATACCATCATGATGTGATTCATGACGTTTTCGTGGTGATAAGGGTTTTGCTTTACGACATTGTTCGTAATGCTCTTAGGATTCAAATCTCTCTCAGTAACAGCATGATGTGTCTCTTCAAGTTCTTGCCACACACCCTCGTATGCTCCTGTCGAAAAGTAGTCAATGTAGTCTCTGATCATTTATCTAATGCCCTGTAATATTCAAACAAAATTCTTTCAATAGAAGGATGAAGATCCTTCCCATCCAATCTCAAGAACACTAATGCTCTCATTTTTCCATCCACATTATCGGTGTTCATTGCAATCGCAACCTCTTTCCTTGTTCCCTTGTATCTTACACACAAATCCTCTACGTCAAGCATTAAATCGTTATAATTTTTGAGATAACCTTGCTCGAACCTCTTCAACGATTCAATATCGTTTTCGAGATTGTATCTTGACAACAACCCAATTGCGTCATCAAAACCACCTTTGGATTGGTAGTGCTCACACATGTGCTTGTTGGTTCTAATGTCCAATACTCGGTGTAATTGGCAATACGTGTCAGTCTTCATCTTGATCAAATGACTCTTACCAATCACAACAACACCTTCAACATCAGTTCTCTCCAAGTAGGATTCTAACTCACTACCTTCCAACAATCTAGGAATTGAGATAGACTCAGACAGATACAAATTCCAAGGATAACTTGTTGCACCTGTATCCATATTCCTTGCTCCCAAGAAATACATATCAGTCTTTCCGTAATCCAACACGATTCTATTCTTGTCCGATACGAACTCAAAATAAGGTGACATATTCCTTTCCAACAAAGCACGACACAATGATCTCAAGTCATCCCTTGTCTTGAAGTATTCACGACAATGGTTTGCAACATCAGAGTGAACACTCTTTTGCGTCTTCACTTCCAGTTGATCCTCAACGAGGAAAACTTGGATCAGTGACCCATCTATCTTCTCAAGAATCCCTTCAACCTCTTTAGGGAATGTTGCAATCTCATTCTCACCTTGGTTGAAAAACTTATCGGGTCCAAGGGCAACCACTTCACCATCTATGAAGGTGATTCCTCTCAATGCTAATGCGTTGATGCCCTCATCAAGATAAGGTTTATACATTTCCTTGAAGGGTTTTTGGAGATTGTACTTGAATGAGTGAACCTCTTTTCCACTCACAGTTTGAACACTGTGAGAGTATGCTGTCTCCCTTTCACATAACGAAAGACACTCTTCAAATGTAGGCACTTCATTCATAATTCATCATCCTCTTTGCTTTCTCTTTATCTAATGGTTTGTGTTCAACGTTCACACCACAACTCTTATCACATTCTCCACATGGAAGTGGTTTACTGTAAAGACCGTTTGCGGTGAATATGGAGAACCTACAAGTCAAGTCATTCAAGTCCTTTCCAGTAAACTCTCTCTCGAAACTACACATCTCCTTTATAAGTTCCTCACCACTCGTATATGGCATCTGCAAGTCAGTGATGACTGCCTTGACCTCATACTTGTTGGTAATACAACTCTTATACTTCTCCAAAGCATCCTTGGCATTGTCACAGGCAAACACAATTGCACTACTGTCCACTATCTCTATATACTTCCCCAAGATCATCAGATTGACCTGTTCATCGTCCACAATGATGTAAATATTACCTTTCACGATACATCTCCTCATAATACGAATAAGGGTAGAACCTTCCATGGGCACTATCCAACGATTGATGGTGTCTAATGAGTTGATCTTGAGGGAGTTCAGTCACGACACATCCACTCAAGAACAATAGAAGCAATGCTCTAATCAAGTTCATCTGCCACTTCACCTTTATCCCAGATCCATCTTGGTTGACCATTATCTGATCCTGCATCAGTGAACAAATAATTGAACTCTTGACCATAATGCTCCAGAAGATCCTCGTAATCATCATAGACCGTGGATGAAATATCCTCTCTGAAGAATTCTACTGAATCATTGGGGATGTTCAAAGTGCGGATACCAGGAACATCTTGGACAAGTTGTAGTGCTTTTTCCAAGTCATTCCAATGCTTCACAAGTGCCTCTCCGACACCACCTTTCACATAACCATCCCAGTGGACATAGTTCGTGTAGAACTTGCCATTATCTTCGACTGTAATTGTTGCGTTTGTTGACATATCTATCTCCTTACTTAGAACCTTGGACCGAAACGAAAAGACCATTCTTCGTTTCTTGCTTTGGATAGACCAGTCAAGAACTTGACAGTTCGACCAATTGCACCTTCAGAACCTTCACCCTCAAGGATCGGTTCAGAACCAGTTGTGTTGTCACCGAACCATCTTACAGAATCGGATGAAACTTTTACAAATACCTCTTTCATTTTATTTCCTTTTTAGAACTCGTTACAGACCCATTATAACACCGAAGGCAATTTTGTGAAGGAAAACCTTTGATTTGAGACAACTTTGCCCCAAGAATTTATAAGTTACTGAAAATCAAGCACTTCTAACAGAGGTAAAACCATCTTGAGACTGTCAATTTCACATTCACTGGGATTCTCATACCTTCTGATCTCCCTCAACCTCTTCATGGGGATGCAAGTTAGGACCGAAATATCCTCCAGTTCATACCCAGTTGAGTTCATTGCTCTGGTGAAAGGATCTGTTCCCTCGTCCTTGAGTTTGTGAGGATCTTCAGTATTCTTTCTCGGGTGCATATGAATTATTTATACTATTTATTCTACCTCAATAAAGTTGTAACTGTCTACCTTTCTGTCAATCAAATAAAACTCATAGTCCACGATACCATAATCATCAGCATCGTGGTTTGCTCTGTATGAGTAATAAATGTTCAACTCACCATCCACTAAATAAATTCTCTCCATGACGAACTCATATTTCCATCGTGATCTCCAATTCATGATCAAGATAACATCGTTAGACTCTATTAGTCCAACAGGATCTTCATGATATTCAGTTGTGGCAAACCTATGCCAGAAGTCAAAGTTCTCCCATTCATTGAGATACATGTTTCTACTTCCAACGTCCAGACCCATTATCCCCTTCTTGAACAACTGGATGGTAAGTTCCTCACCATTATCGGGGATCACTAAACCATTGTCAACCACAACCAATTGTTCATCGTTACGGTTGTCTTCATATACATCGAAGACATTAGCACCTGCCACAGGTTCATCTAGTGGGGGAACAATGTCCTTCCCGCTACAAGCAACCGATAGTGCTAGGGTAACCAGTAATAAGACTCGGTTCACCTACTTTGTCAATGATTAGTCAAACGTTATTCGAAAAGATCTGATTTATCTGACCTTTTCACCTTCTTGGACTCCTGATATTCCCCCAATTTCTTATCAAAATATTCAATAGCATCTTTATCTGCTTTTGTCATTGGTTTAAGTTTGGTGTAATGACCTTTGATTTTGGATGTCTCTGGTGAAATCAAATAGATCACTTCTTCTTTTGAATAACCTTTCAAGTCTATCAGTGTATTTGGTTTGAGTATATGATCAAATAATCCTTCCACAAGATACAGTTTGTCATTATCTTCGCACCATTCATAAAATATTGTGTTTCTAGTTTCTCCTAGTGCTTTCTCTTTATCAAACTTCACATCAACAACGTCTTCAGCCAATACAGTAGAGTATTCACCATTTATCAACTCATTGAAACAGAGTTCAAAGATTTTGTCTATGTTTGGTTTACTCATCAATAAACTCTTTCCAGAAGTCTTTACGGAATAATGATAGAATATTCTTATTTATTTCTTCTTTAGATACCGATACTGCCTTTATTATATCCTTAAATCTATCACAATCTAATACCCATTTTATACTATCCAAGTTGGCAACATTATCAACTATACCACATGCAAATTGCGTTAATCCATATTTTCCTTTTTTATCAGAAATAAAACCAGTGGCTCCTGACGCAAAAATAACCTTTGGAACAAAAAAGTCCTTTTTGGAATTTGAATAAAATAGTTTTTCTTTATTTTCTCTATTTATACTATATACACACGGATACTTAAATTCTTCATCTTCTTCTACTTTCATATTCTTTTTATCTGTGCCATACATAGAACGACTATATAATAGTTCAACTTTATCCTCATCTTCTTTAGTAATAAGTTTCTCAATATCATCAAACATTTTGTTAGGGATAAATATCCATTTTTTAAGATCTATTTTTAACAAATTACCATCTTCATCCACAATAACAGTTTTTTTATAAATTGGATCATTTTGTAATACATAAAAATCATACCTCGTATTTGCTCCGAACATCTTAGATCCGTCTTTTAAACTATGTATTTCCAAATAAAGTAATTGCTTTTCTCTCAAAACTGGACATTTGCTTTTCTCGGTTAATGGTTGCCTCCATAGTGCAGGATGCACATAAACTAACAACCCTCCTTTTTTTAGTATATCTGTTGATTTGTTCACAAACCTTATCCATAATGGAAATGAACCTAATTTTCCTCCACCCTTAGCATTATCTTGATATGGTGGATTCCCTACAACAACATCAAACTTCATTCCCCAATAGTCAAATGTTAAACTATCAGCACGGACAAAATTCTTACAAATGGTTTCTTTATTCTCTTCACCTAATAGATCAATCATATATTGCCTAGCAATGCCAATATTGCTCGGTTGAATATCAACCCCATATACCATTCCTGCAATGTGTTTTTTCCTTTCAGACAGATCTGGAATATCTTTCTCAAGACTTTTCATCAGTCTAGGAACAACCCCGTGCCATAGAAACACACCAGTACCACAAGAATTATCAATCCACTTATTGTCAAGTTTAGTCCATTCTTCCTTTGGTAAATGGTCTAGCATATCATCAACTAATTCTGGTGGAGTAAATACTTCACCAAATGTTTTCTTAGCAATCTCACTCTGACCTAAGATAGATACAATATGATTTCCCATTTTCATTTCATTCCTAATACTATCTCGGTAGATTGTTAGGTTCTGTCTGCCTTGCAAAGAACTTGAATATTCCTTGTACCATCCCCAACACTCTTTTAATGTTTCGGTTTTCATTATTTATATCCTCACTTGGTTAATTTTAAAGTTGTTTCATAATAGTCAACAACTAATTTGTTAAAACTTTTCTCATTTAGGTTCACAATATCAATCCCCTCTGCTGACAGTTTTCCCAATAAAACAGCAAAGTCTTTTCTCCTCTGTTTCTCTTGCTTTTCTCTTTTCTTTTCTTGCTTTTCTTCTTCAGTTAAGGAACTGCCACCACTTTTATTAGTATTCTTTGCAGTTTTTCCTTTTGATGGTTTACCAATGATTGTTTTTTTATTTGAGGAAAGTGAAATAGCAAATTCTTCTCCAAAGTTGATGTCCATTGCTGATGCAATAGAACTCACTAATGAACTAACACCTTCAAAGGATTTCATTTGAAGGTCACACATAGCACGATAGTCCATCTCTATGCTCTCATCATCCGCATATATACTAATACAATCATAGAACTTCTTCTCCATCTTATTATTGCTTCCGATATTGCTTCTCATAAACTTATACATATTGTCAGAAAATATTTGACCAGAACTAAGAACGAATACCATTCTTTCTACTTCCCAACTCATCGGAGTCATTACTCTAAAGATCATTTGTTGGAACAGAGTCCACGAACTTATATCCCTAGCAATTATAGCAACAGGGGAATCTTCATACGAAATTCCAGTGATACCTTGTCCAACCAAAATAACGATATACAACTTTCCATCATCTTTAGTATTGTCAATAAATGTCTGGATACTATCATTGTCTTTCGTTGAATCGCATACCACAACTTCACGTTCCAATACACCACCAGTGGATTTTTCTCTTGGTAGTCCCTTACTTTCATATAAGTCCCTAATCTCTTTTTTGAGACTAACAATACCACTCTTTGCTTTCTTTGCACAAGTGGTATCTGGAACGAACATAGGAAGCATTTTACTTTCACCAACTGCCTTTATTGGAGAATGCTCCCTCTTCTTCTTTCCGAAAAGACTTATATGTTGCCCTGCTAAAGACTCAATTAAAACACCCCTTAACAATCCTTGGTCATTGTAAATTTTCTTCCAAGTGCTTTCATCACTTTCCGAATCTGTTATTTCAAGTTGTAAACGAGCAAACTGGTCGGTGTCCCAATAACGAAGATTGAGTTTAGGAAATTCTAAAGGTGCTCTTTTTTTCATATCACCATAAATGTCATCAAGACTATTTGTGAATTCATCTAATTTCTTGTTATATCCATCTTCAATACATAACCTTTGATCGAAATACGTCCATTTGATAACTTGTTCCCTGTAGACATACTTTTGATCTAAATATCCATCCATTGTGCCAGACATAAACAAACCAGTTTTATAATTCAATTGGTCCATCACATCATTCATAGCAATACTATTTCCACCATTATGAACTTCGTCAAACCCAAGAGCATCTATGTCATACTTACCCAAAAGATTCAGCAACTTCTCATCACTTTTTAATTTTTGTGCTGAAACAACAATGATAACATTATCTTTGGTTTTTAATGCACTTTGAATATTAGCATAAGTAAAATCCTTCTTCTCATCACTGAACAATTTAATGAAACTATTGAATTGACTAGAACCACTGAACATTTCACGAAATTCTGAGAAGGTATTCGTTGGATAGTGACTAATCAAAACTGAAATTATCCTATCTCCTCTTTTCTTCCCACTCATAATATCCAATACCGTCATTGCAAAAAGATAAGATTTTCCAGTTCTCATAACAATATCTAAATACACATCCTTGTATTGCTTTATCTTGGAAATAATCTTTGCCATTAGATACTTTTGAATAGCATCCTTTGGTTCAATTTCATACTTCTTTTTCTTCTTAATGATTTTCTTATTAAGTTTCCTTATGCTATTACCAACACCATTTAGTTGCTTAACAATACACTCGTACATATCCTTTATACTTTCTCTGCCAATACAAAAATCAACATCCTTAGCACTTTTGAAGTTCTTTTTCATACTAACACCCATATATTCTCTTTTAAATTCTGAGAATTTCGAAGGCACTTTGAATGTCACTAGATCCCTAATCTGTAATGCTCCTGTACCAGACTTGTCTCTCTTGCAAGAACCCAATAAAACACTATCATTAGATACAGCATAAATATCGGGACTTGCCGTTTCAATACCTTGGACACCACAGACACCTAATTCTAATTCGAAAATTGAAGTCACTTGCTTATGGTTATCATTGAATACTGTATATTTCCTCTTGTTAAACTCATTTAGTAAAAGATAAACATTCGGTATCCACTCTAAGAAATAACCTTGATACTTTTCTGATGATTCTTTACCAAAATCAACAACCTCAAAAGATTTCCAAGCATCTTCAAATTTGGGAGACAAAACAACTTTGTCAACTCCTAACAAATTATGCTTACGATACCTTTTGATCAACTCAACTTGATCTATCATTAATTTCCGTTTAGTAGTGGTTCCATAACAGTATAGACCCTACCAACAACTGTCAACCCCAGTGTCTCACCTTGAGACAGTTTTGACTAAATTTATTTAAATTACTGAAAAATAAGGACTTAACCCTTCAACTTCCACTTGATATACCTCTGCCTATCCACCTTTATCCACTTGAGCAACTTCTCTCTAAACTTATCCTCATCTGGATGATCACAACACAACAAACTATAGGATGCTATCTTCAAACTTATCCTGTCTTGCAGTGCGTTGATCCCCATCTCCTTTATGTGAGAATAGTCATAATGGGTATCATGATAGGTCACTCACGAACCCTTCTTCAACGTGAATTTAATGATTGCCTGTTGGATCTCTTTCTGAGCATTCTTACCTATCGTGTATTCGTATATGTTAGAATCAACAGAATCAACGTTTATACGCAACTTGCTACCATCCAACTTGAAATAAACACCACTGAGGTTGTACTTATCATAAATTCTTCCAGAAATACCATCACCAATCAAACCATCAAAGATGTTCTTGACCTCTCTCTTCTTACTAATCACTTGGTAAGTTTCCAAAAGGTAATCCTTGATCAGTAGTGTAGCAATACTCCAACACAACACTTTTGTGAACATGTAAATCCAGATCATCGTTTCACCACCTCGTAACCCCAATTCTCATAGTCTCCTATCCAATTCACTGCTCTCCAAATGGATAGTGTTGCCCTCACATGATACTCTTCAGTGTCATAGTGTCCTTCAATGATATTCATATCGTACTGATCGAATTCATCACCAATGTCTCTTTCAACATAGAACTGGTAGATCTGTCCTCCCCTATTCACTTCCATGATCTCCATGTATTCCTCTTGCTTTGCCTCCCTCACTCCATATACCTCGAACTCAAGGACACTATATAAGAAGAACAACCACACTACCACGATAATTTGGTATATTCTACTATTGAACAAATCAACGAAACTTTCTTCACATCCAATAAAAATGGAACTTACTAACAGAGCAAGTCCAACAAAGAACATCACAGGTGCAAACAATTCATACATCTGATTCCTCTCCCTCTCGTCTTTCCAACTCTTCATCAACCTCTTCGAGCATTTGCTTTAGAAACTCTGTCCTACATTCATATACGTCTTGACCACTCTCAATCCTTTGCTGATCTGCATCGTCAATGCTTTGTAGGATAATGTCTCTGTCTACCTTTGGCAGGTCAATGAGAAGATTGACGAAACTCTCATACTCAATTAGTGCTTTGTATAAATCATTTACCATTATTATTCTCCTAAGTATTGCCATAGATGAGCATTGCAGTATGCGTGAACCGCACCAATGGTCATTCCTGTCTTGTGACAGTGGTGTAAGTGGACAGGATTCTTGAGAAAGAATGGTGGGAACAATGTCCAGTCAATCTTGTTCTCGGTGATCCTCTGAGCAGGGAGAGCATCAAGTGGTTGTCCACAATGGCAACACTTACCATCTTGCTCACGAACATATTGTTCCCTTACAATGCGTCTTTCACCACTGGAGATCTTATCATAGTTCACTGGTAGTTCCCTGTCACCCATGATCCCTCTCTTATCATTGTCTTTCGGTAAGTTTGGTTTACTCATACTTGAATACCTTCCTGTCCCATGGTTCTAGGGTTTCCAACCATTCAGTTAGATACATCATTGACTCCATGATATGCTTGTGTCTCTTCTTACTCTCACTCCAAAGTGAAGTTTCTATTGCTTCTATTGTCCATACATTGTGAAAGGCATTGAAAGACAATTGCCAATTTGGGGGAAGCACAGGGAAATGATATGCCTTTTCAAACATGATGTAGCAATGTAGAAAGTGAGCACCATTCATTGTCATTCCATTGGGAGCATTCATATGTCCAGAGCAACAAAACTTGGTCCTGTAACCCAACTCATTCAATCGTTGAACTGGATATACCATGAGATCATCACACTCAAACTTCTCCACCTTGTGTTCACAAGATGATTGGAAACACTTTGTACATAACTCAACCATTTTTCAATTCCAGTTTGATTATTTTTCGTTTGATCTTCTTTACCTGTCGTTCATATTCAGCATAGGTGATCTCGTCATTCTTCAGTTGTCCATTGAGGTCAACCAAATTGATTTTGTATTCCACAATCCTAATTGCCATTCTTGCTTTTTCTCGGGAAATCATTATGCTCTCAATGCAGATTTCACAAGTTCTTTTTTCAAGAAATCCTCTATCTCGGGTGTATTCGGCAAATATGTATTCGGTTCAATAGTCCCAATATACCTACTTTTATAAACCCACCACCCTTTAGGGGTCTTCATAATCAAAAGAGAGCATCTGAATTGTGCCTTTAGTTTGATTGCAGGGGAATATTTCCCAATGTTCAAATCCATTTTAGAACCGCACACCACTATCCCATCACCTACACTTTTTCCCTTTGCCTTCTTTAGTTCATCCAAGATCATTTTTCAACTCCATTTTGATTCTATCTTGCCTTGCCTTCTTGACCAATCTCTCAAACTTTTCGTGGTCAATCTTACCATTATTCAGTCGTTTCTCAAGATATAACAAACGATCCTTGAAATCCTTCAAGTTCAATGCTCTAAGAAACTTTGTAGTGTCGAAGGGATCTCCCATTATTCACCGAAGAACTTATCGGAATACATTCCCAACAGGGAATAAACAAGAGCATATGCGGATGGTTCTTGAATACCAAACCCTTTATCCATTGTCAGTCCTATCCCTATGAACAAAATCAAATAAATGATTACACCAAAATAGGTTCTCTGATCTTCTTTCTTCATCATAACTCCTTGCTATAAACAGTGTAATCGTTCCCAAGACTTGTCAAGAACCATTTTTCAGTTTCCATTTGACAACCTCACTCTTACTCACCAACCTTGTGAATGGGAGATTCTTTCGAATGTAAACGAATCCGTCAACGTTGGTATGTTCAACCTTCCACTTCCTTTTGGTTTCCTCAAGCACCCTTGAAATAACATAAGTTTCTGGATATACAAAAGAAGGTTTCCACTTCAACCATTTTGTTTCAGTTTCCATTTGACATACTCCCCCTTTGTCATGATCTCCAAAGTTTCCTCAGACATATTCACCTCCATTGGTGGTCCACCCTCCTCAAAATCGTTTCGGTAGTCTACATGGATGGCAGGTTGTCCATAACTATTCTCTACTCGGGCAATAACTGGTCCACCTTCCCATGAACTCTTCCAACCAACATAAAACACTGCCCACTCTTCTTTCATCGTTTCAGTTCGCATTTGATCATTTTCTTCTTAGCATCCTCTTCACTCAATACTTTGAATACCCTAGATGAATCTATGAGGATAGAATGTCCAACTGACATACGTTTATACTGAGAACAAAGAAGTTTTACTTCTAGACCTAAAGTAGCACCTTCCCTCGGATCTTCTAGAAGAAGAAATAGTTCATCTACTTCATTGCACCATAGATAATCACCTTTCTTCATCGTTTCAACTTTGAGATAATCATAATCTTCTTTGCTTCATTCTCAACTAGTGGAGTAAATGGTCTTTTATCACCAAAAGAGATAAAATGTCCTGCCCAATGATCATCTACCCACATCTCACAAGAAGCAAAGTTGTAGTCATACATTTCAATGTATCGGTGCAAGTTTCCATCGAAGGAAAAGTAGTCACCCTTTTTGGATTCTCTATCCATTTTTCAACTTCCATTTGATAAGTTCATTCTTGGGTAATGGTCGGTAAAACCTTTCAAAAGCATGTTGTTCCACCCTTGCAGGAGATTCAGTCACTCCTTTATGATCTGTAATGGAACGATAGAAAACAGAATAACCTTTCAATCCTCTTGATTGATCACTCTCCACTCGAAGAACTTGCAGGATATGATCTTTCTCCTGACCTTCGAAAATCCAATATGATTTGGGATCAATTCTCACCTTATCCTTCAATCCCCTTGAAGTCCCATCGCACAGGTTGAATACCAATTGGAAGTTCTGATTTGATATATTCGATTGCTTGGTCCCGATCATATTTGCCCTTGAATAGTGCTTTTGCTTCGAATTGATCTCCCCGAATATCGGTGAGGACAAAAACTGCCTTTCTCATTTTGAATACAGAAAATATTGATTTCAGAAAACTCATTTTATTCCTTTTAGAACACGTTACAGGGAAATTATAGACCCAAATGAACCATTGCAACCCCCAATCCCCATAATTTTACTAAGATAGGGTCAAATCATTGAAAAATAAGCACTTACGTTTGTCTCAAGTGAGACAACTCTTTCTCAATTCCTTTTATCATACCATTTTCTACACAATCTTGCAATCTGTACCAAGAGTTCCCAAAATAATCCACAAACTGAGACTGGGAGCAACAAAGCTGCCCACAGATGCCAAAAGTTCATTGGATAATCACCACATTTAAAGATAACAGTACCGAGCAAAGCACTCATTATGACTGTTATCAGATATGTAACAAACCATTCTACACTTATTATTATTCCTTTCATTTCTTTATCCTCTGTAATCCCATTCTCTCCAACTGGTCTTCAGTTAGTCTTGTCAACGACATGTTTCCATTTATTGCGAAGACAGGAACCTTTGTTGCCTCCTGCATATCCTTCATCAAACTAAGCATATCGTTCCTCGAACCATATCCCCAATCCTTATCATCCACTGTTAGGACAAGTATATCACCTTCTCTCGGTTCCAATTTTTCCACATGCTCTACAAAATCGGTAATCATCGTTTCAACTCCTTCTTGATAATTAGTTTCTTAGCATTCTGTAATGCCTCTCCCTTCAATACAACAATATCACTGACATATACCACAACATCAACTGGACCAATACCCTCTCCACTAAGGAGATCAAATACGTTCGTTGTGAAACATTCCGTTCCACGCCATGATCCTACTATACCACAGCATAATGATCCAGTGAGTGCATTTATCTTCACAGTCTCGGAATAATAAGCATCACTTGCCGTAATAAACACATCACCGCAACGCACAGGTTGTCCTAAAATATCTTTAGCATTCTTCATCGTCTACCTCTCAAACTCCATTTGACCACTTCACTCTTCTCCATAGGTTTATACAGGTACTCGAAAATATCCTTCCTAAGAGAACTATCACGTTGCTCTATCAGTTGGTTGTCGGTGACAACACGGTAATGATAAGAACGATCATCCTCCTTAGTCAGTCTAACAACCAACTTTGTCTTGCTCTGAAAGTAATCTCCCACCTTCATCGTTTCAGTTCCCATTTTATCAACTTTGCCTTTAACTTTTCCATTTCTTTCCTGTAGTATTCTTTCATTTTGAAATCTTCACAGGGGAATGATTCACCTGACTTGAAATGACCATGAACCTTTTCTGGTTTACAACCACTGGTCATCCAAAGAGAGCACTCTCCACAACGAACTTTCTCCAAATCCCGTAGTTTCCTTCTTATTTCTAGTTCTTCAACTTCCATTTGATTATTTCTTGCTTAGTCATTGGTCTAAATACCCTATCAAAATTATTGACTGATTGTGATCCTGTAACCGAACTACTGATCCTCGGATAACAGTAGAATACCTCACCTTTCTCCAACTCAATAACCCGAATAACCTTGTCTACCATAGCACTTCTACGAACACCAACTCGGAGTTCCCAATATGATCCCTCTTCAATACTTTTCATCGTTTCAACTCTGACTTGATAATCATCTTCTTTGCTGTTCCAGAGTCAATTGGTTCCACACCACGAAATACCCTCTTGTGAACACGACCAGAATACTTCTCAATATAACGTGCTCCCAACGTCCACATCACACAATGAAGTTGATCCAGATTCACTTGCTGATCCACATAATAAATTGATCCATGGATCAGAAACCAATGTCCTGCTAATTTTTCAGTACGCACTTGATAGTCTCTCGTCTAAACTCTTTCTCTGTGATCTTCCTTGCGAAGTGGTCTGAGTGAATATGTAGTTTCTCTCCTGTCTCCAATTGACAGAAATAACTATCTCCATGAGTACCTTTATCCACCACCTTACAGTAATGCTCTTGTAATGCAGTATCAAACATACTTATGGGTACTCTCTCAAACTTCACATAATCACCATTACGGATTCCCCATCTTCTCCAACACCATTTGGTTATCGTTTCAATCATATCACCATTATGCTCATAAATCAGACTTGTAAAGAAAAACTATACAATCACTTCCTTCAGTTTCAGTTTCACAACCTCTTCTTTGGACAATACTGTGAGATCCTCTGCTAAAGCATTAGAAATCTTTTCACCCAGAAGATCATCTCGGCACACTCTATAACACTTTAGATCTGGGTTCATATCCCACACGAATGGTTCAGCAAGATGGTATCCCTCATCAGCAAACCCTCTCCTAAACTTTATCCAAACCTTGTTGCTCATCGTTTCAATTGCAACTTGTAAACTTATGCTGTTTCATTTAGTTTCCTCATGATTAGGTATTTCTTGATATATGTTGGGAGGGTTCTCATAGTGAACAAAAATGTTCCTTCCTTTTGTCCTTTCAAATAATACACATCCCAAGAACCCTTTCTTGTATGTTGAAGTTGATAGAATCCCGTATAATCCCTTCTTAGAACTATATGGGGTGAATCAGAACTATATTGATTTATACTCCATAGATCACCATTCTCAATCTTCTTTAGATGTTTCTTTCTTGCCTTAGACATTATTTCTTCAATTCCCTCTTGATCAATTCTAAGTTGGTTAGGAACCTCCAACCAGTTGAAAGTATGTTCACCAGTTCACCATTGGATAACACATAGAACTTTTCTGGGAGGGTTTCCCATCTGCGAAGTACCTTCCCATACTCAACACCTTGAACACCATCAATGTTCACTTTATACTCCACCCACTTACCTATGAACTCATCACTCATCTAGACAACTGCAACTTGATCACTTGCCTCTTATAGTCTTCTATCTCATCAGCATCACCCATCCCAATGGACAACCCATGCTCCAAGGAACGTATGATTGCCTTGAGTTGAGATAATCTTACCTCAACCATATCAAGATCTGGGAACTCATACTCATCCATGTTTCAATACCTCTTTTATCTTGAATTGTTTTGCTTCGTCTTCAGTGAGGAGCATTGCATATCTACACAATGCTTCGTAATGTATAACAGATCTCGTCCAAATATCTGGTTGCCATTCTCTCACAATTGGATAGGTCATCCCAACACGAATCTGAAACAATGTTCCATGATTCAACCAATAGGTTTTATGAAGATCATCCCTCATTTCTTCAACACTCCCATGATTGCTTCTTTCTTTTCCAATCGAATACCTTCTTGTGCTTCATAGATCCTTCTCTCTAATTCTGCCTTGGTCCACATGACCTCATAATGACCAGTCTCTTGCCACTTCAACAAAGAGTGCAACTGGATCTCAAGTTTACGAATATTACCCAACTAAGTCCTCCACAATGTCACCATAGGGAAATACTCTTGGAAGACCATCAGCAAATGCTCGTAGTCTCCTGCCTTCATCTCTTCAGTGATCTTGTCACCATCCAGATCCAACTGTCTTGCCAATCGTTTAGCATTGCCCATCAAGGCAAACGCATTCCCATCGGGACCATCAAGATCTATCTCAAGAACTCTCGGTTTGTCTTCTTTACTTCGGATCATTCTTCAACTCTCTTTTGATTACTTCAGTAATGAGAGGAGGAACTCTTCGTCTTCTTGGTTGATCTTGTATCCAGAAACGATACTTTGAAGTTTGTCCAGAAGGTCATTGTTGCCAACCACAGTGAAAACCTCACCTTCATCATCAGCATTCAACCAAATACTAATCACTGGAAACTTGGGATACATGCCAGATTCTTTCCAATTCAATGTTGCCTGTCCATTATCATCATAATAGTTTCTTACCATGAATTGCTCGTTGTATTTCTCAAACTTAGAAAAGTCCAAGACAAGTTCAAAATGTTCGTCTTCGGTTCCTTCTAGTTTAACCCGAACATCTTTTACAACAAATCTCATCCCAACATCGGGATCAAACTCATAATGCTGAATGCCTTTAATCTCAATCGTTTGGTGAATCAAATGTTTCATTTTCTTTCTCTTAGAACTCGTTACAACCCCATTATAGCATGGGGATTCTATAGCACAAGGGAAACTTGTCTCTTGAGACAACTTTGCCCCAAGAATCCATAAGTCACCGAAAAACAATGACTTATGGAATCCCTAGTTTCACATTTCACACCACTTCGATCACCCTGTAGAAGTTCTCACCTCCATAGATGTTCACCAGACCATTTCTAGAGAGCAATCTTTTAGGATCAATCTCTTCACTTCCAATTGCCTTGGAGAAGATTAGTGGATTGTAAGGAGAAAGAACGAATCCAACGTGACTTTCATTCGATCCACGATGAGCAATGATGATCTTGTTCCCCAGAATCTCTGCAAGAGCACCTTCCACCTTGAAATGCTTCATGTCCTCGGGAATATCAATATCAATAGCAGACACCACCACATTCCCTGGTCCCATCCTAGTAGAATGAGCAATATCTTCTGCATGTTCAATTATCTTAGTCTGAACCTCATCATTGGATGCACAAGAAGCAACTGGACATTCTTCCAATATACTACTCAACACCAAAATATCCCAATGCAACTGAATATCCTCATAGGAGAACTTCTTTCCTCCCAGTTTGATTTTTTGCGTGTTTATCCTAGTTTCCTTTTGTTCAATAGTCATCCCAATATCATCCTGTCTAATCCCATCACCTTCTATGTTGTATAGATCACGATAATGATCCAATTTCTTCAAGGGGAGATCATCAAAAGTATCACAAGTAGAAATATTAGTTGGTTCAAAACTGGAACTATTGTTGTGCATATCCACAATCTCTTGTTTGGTCTTCTTTTCTTTCTCTACTATGCTACGAAACCTAATAGCATACGCAAGACCTACTGGACCTTGCACTGGTTGAAATCCCACCAATTCTTTTGCCAAGCAAGAATCATATGCTTTCACAATCTCGTCATATACATTCACTCCACGATAGGGAAAATAATCTGTGTGTCTCTTAGGCAAGTTATCAACATCAATCGCAACTTGATTGAGAACAATCTCACGAACATTCTCAGGCATATCAACAACACTATCTTTCAGTTGGTCAAGTTTCTTCTTTGCATCTTTGTAGGGTCGATCAATATCAGTCAATATCTTGTATTGATTCTCCAATAGAATAGCACAAACACTAACACCTTCATTGGTTGTAAGTGGTTCAAGTTTCTTTGCCCACTTCCTAATGTACGTGTTCTTTTGCCCAACTCCATGACCAACGGAACCACCCAACTTCATGATCTCGGTCAATTTATCCACCAGAATAGGAATCTCAACGGGATCTTTACATGTCTTTATTTCATCCAACAACTCTTTTGCCGATGGATAATTCTCTGGATTCTCAAACAATTCTATCATAATCTTCTCCTTATAATAACAGAACACTCATAGAGATTTTCTTGCATAGCAAGTTATGGAGAAGTATATCCCCATTCCATGATAGTCAAGACTTTAGTTTCTCTTTTATGATCATCTTTTTGTACTCATCCTCTGGCATCTCTCTCATAGATCCCTGCACGTAGAAATGATCATCCATAAGGACTTCAGCAACAAGATCATTTAGGTTTAGTTTGGAGGTGTATTTCCAATTGGTACGGTAAACATTCTTAACAATATGACGCAAGGAATAATTTGCATAAGTGAACATCTCGGGATCTTCCTTTACCCTCAACACTCTAATAAAGGGTTCCTTGGAATATCCTCGACACCTACAAGTGAAGTATCTCATAGAATATTCTGGTAAATACCATTCAATGAGGTGAACATGAACACAACTTGTAGTGCTACCATCCACTTCATCTTATTACCCCAAAAGAACACCATTCCAGACACGTTAGATGCCAAGAAGAAATAGAATGCCTCATACCATCCGAAACTCATTAGGATTGCTCCTATGAGTGCTGTGATCATTGTTGTTGCTTCTAAGTATTTCATAACTCTCCTTTCAATTTCCATTTGATCATCTCGTCCCTACTCATCTTCTTCCACCACTCATCCAAAGACAGTTTGGATATTCCCCCATATTGGTCAGTTTCAAGATCTTTGACTGTACAAACGTTTTCACTTTCTTCTAATATCACGATAGGACCATTTGAATCATCCTTTGCTTTCCAATATGTTCCAATCATTTCCTCAACACCTCTTTGACTAACACTCTTCTATAGGATCTCTCGTCTTCATGCTCAATGTAATCATCGTAACCTTCCTCTGTGGTATAGAATGCCAACTCCCAGTCAATCACTTCTTGTTCAGTTCTCCATCCTAGTCTGATTGGTCTGAAACCTTCACGAAACTTCCATGGACCGCACTTGTAATGATTAGGATGCAATTCCATTGTGAACAGTTCATCCATTACTCTCCAAGTGAAGTATCTCATAGTTCACCCTTCAGTTTCATCTTGATCATCCTTGCACGAAACCTTTTCATGGTGCTAATCTTTTGGTCAGTTCCATCAAGATCTCTGATTCGTGGGATAGTCGTGTGGACTACACTTTGAGTTCCAACAACTTTTTCTTTACCAAGCAATGTTGTGATCTTAACTGCCTCCAATGTTGGATCACGAAACCAATCGGGTGTTTCTTCCAACACCTCGTCAACACGGAAGATCTTGCATCCATCGAGAGTCTCTATCACCATACCTACGTCTAATCTAACCTTCATCCCTTCAACTTCCACTTGATATGATCCCTCTTATCCTCGGGGTGATATGATCTCAAAAAATGATGTTTTTCCAGACCACTAATCCC
>Ga0233432_10001485_pt1 | contig 22756 bp, 18 predicted proteins | sample SI_122_August201_6_FD_179870 | JGI IMG/M metagenome (GOLD analysis project Ga0233432, IMG submission 179870) | Seawater microbial communities from Saanich Inlet, British Columbia, Canada - SI_122_August2016_10_MG | ecosystem: Environmental > Aquatic > Marine > Inlet | place: Canada: British... | reverse complement strand
ACTTATTTCTGGAGGAGTCTCGGGTTTATTGTTCTTATTGATTGCGGGTAAATACTCTATTGAAGGGGATACTATGGGAGTGATGGTTGCCGTTCTTAATTCTAATTTTTGGTTAGCAACACATGTCATCACTATTTCTTTAGGTTATGCTGGCTGTTGCTTAGCAGGTATTCTAGCACATATATATCTAGTTCGAGTTATTTCAAAAAAAACTACAAAAGAAGTTTTAGGTCAGACCTATAACATTATGCTGGCAACCCTCGGGTTTGGGCTTGCTCTGACATTTATAGGAACCGTCTTAGGCGGTGTCTGGGCCGATCAATCCTGGGGACGTTTTTGGGGCTGGGATCCTAAAGAAAATGGTGCCTTGTTAATTGTATTATGGTGTGCATTAATCATGCATGCTAGACTTGCAGGGATGATTTCAAAAGTTGGCATGGTTATTGGAACTCTTTTAGGTATTCAAGTTGTTTTTTTAGCATGGTTTGGCGTAAATTTATTAGGCGTTGGATTACATTCATACGGTTTTACCACAGGTGTCGCTCATAATCTATTAATTTTCTTCTGTGTAGAATTATTGTTTGTCGTCATCACACGTTTCATGAGTCACAAAAATTCAGGTGTGGTTAGTCATTAATAACCCCCACAATCTAAGGTTTCGTTAATAAATTCAGATTATTAAATGAAGAATCTATTTGCCGGAGTTTTCTTCTGATCAATGGTCTTAGGCATAAAGCTAAAATAAATAGACCCATAATTTCTCAATATCTTGAATTTTATATTTCGTGCGATTATGATAAACTGCTTTGTTTATTATAGATAAAATGATGCTGGTTTGATGAAATTAAGCAATAATCCCAGTGAATGCGTATCGATAGCAAACTTGATAATAGCATTAGAATAATGATTCATTTAAATACATACCCGGAGTAAGTTATGAAAGTTGGTAATTCAATGGTTGTGAGTATCGAATATACTCTCAAAGGTGAAGATGGTGAAGTAATTGAAAGCAATGTGGGGCATGAACCTCTTGTTTACCTTCATGGAACATCTTCTATTATTGAAGGTCTTGAAGATGGCCTTGATGAATTAGAAAATGGCGAATCTTTTGACATTATAGTTGACCCTAAAAATGGATATGGTAAGCATGATCGAACAAAAATAAAAATGATGAATAAAGATCAATTCCCAGCAGACCAAAAGTTGGAAATTGGCCAAGTATTTACAGCTAATAGTCCAGATGGGCCAAGTCAAATCAAAATCATAGAAATCACAGATGATGAGGTTAAAGTCGATGGAAATCACGAATTCGCTGGAAAAACCTTGAATTTTACTGGTAAAGTTCTCGATGTTAGAGAAGGAACACCTGATGAATTAGGTCAGGGGCATATCCACGGTCCTGATTGTCATCACTAAATAAAATGAGGAATACATTTTTTGTATTAATATGCATGGGCTGTTTATTCATAAGCAGCTGTGGGTTAAAAACCGAAGTAAATGCTGATAAAGAAAAAGAACTCACTCATATAACAACAAAAGTTGAGTTAGATAAAGAATATTCAAATAATAAACTTGTGTTGATTGATTTTTATGCCGATTGGTGTGGTCCTTGTGTTAAACTAGCCCCTAACTTAGTTAAACTGGATAGCACACACGGCGATAAAGTAAAAATCATAAAAGTGAATGTCGATAAGGCTGCAAAACTAGCTGAAGAATACGGTATATCAAGTATTCCAGCTGTGTATTTAGTTAAAGATAAAAAAGTGATCAAAAAAGAAATTGGATATCAGAGTTACGAGCAATTAGTTAAATTAATTGAATAAATAAAAGTGCCTTCTTAAAGGGGCGATAAAATGATTTTCATTAAAGCTTCGAACGATTTGTTCGAAGCTTTTTTTTATGGTTCATCAGTTTTAATGTATACTTCTGCTAATCCCTTTATCTTTCGGATTAAATTTTAAAGAACTTGTTAAACTTTCTCTATAATCAAATTGATTTTTATCAACAAAAATTAAGATACTTAAATATTATATATCAGTATCCTCAATTTTAACAATCACTCAGTAATTTATGTCATACTCTTTTGAAAAAGTTGGGGTACTGCTGCCAGCTCCAGCAGATATGCCTACCCCGGGACCATACTATATTAGCATTGTTGACCTTAAACGGATTGAAGGTAATACATATGATTATGCTCTTTATTTTTCTACTGATCACAACAATGGCGAGGGGGGTATTTGGCTGTATTTATGCAAAGGGGACCCTTCTGAACCCTCAAATTGGCTTTCCGTAAACGAGGCTATGCCAGGGGAAGAGAATCCGATCTACCATGACTCAGTACAAGGCAACGGACATACTGAAACTCCTTATGCCAATATAATTAACAATCAAGTTTATCTTAGTTATCATAAAAATGGCATTCCACCATCTCAAGCAACTCTTCTAGCACTCTCTGATGATGGAGTTAATTTTAAACGTGTCAATGGTAATAAAGACTCTGTTATCTTACAATACAACACGACAATAGACCCGGGGGATGGTCACACAGGTTACTTTCGCTGGGGGACCAATCCATTTGAAAAAATCTCACAGTCTTATATCGGTTATTCTCTTCACGGTGGTACGGATGATTATTACTCAGCTCTATGGGGTTCAGATGATGGCCAATCTTGGACAAGACTAGAAATTCTTATTCCCATTGAGGGTCAAGCTTTAGACCATCCTGATCGCATGATTATATGGCATGAACTAGACCCTAATTCAATTCGACCACTCGGCAATGGAGAATACAGTGCGATATGTGCGGTCGGCAACCGTGCTTCAGGTGGTTCCGAGCGTATCGTTGAACTTTATGAGATAACTCTTGCTGGAGATGGTTGTACACTCACACGCCCCGCAAAGAAAATTCTAGGAGTTGAAGAGGGGTTTGATAGTGAAGAACTTAGCTCACCTATTCTCTTAGGAGACTACCTGTTTTACGTAGGTGCATCCCAGAAAAGTAAGCTAAATACAATCATGTTTGCCAAAAAAGTTAAAGCTGATACGATTCAAAAACGCCCACTATCTTTAGAGGAAGGTTGTCGTCATATTTGGAAAGGTTAAAAGTAAAAAATAACGTAACTGTTTAGCTTTGCAATTGAAAATTTATGGTTTAGTTTTTTTGCATGAACAACCTTAAATAAAAAAATATTAACATGGATAGGTTGTGAAAGTATGCGAAGATGGCTGAAGTTGTTAAAGACTTTTTACTGGCATGAAAGAATTCTCTTTAATCTAAATACCCGTGTTAATAGTTTTTTAAGATCTGGATTGTATTTGTAGAAAAAACAGATGAACCAAATTTATTTTACGCTCGACTTTGTCTGCGCCTGAAAAAATCTTTTAAAACAAAACCACCTAAGTCATCTGGAGAACTAAAATAAGCCTTGCCCTGATTGAGTTCGGTTAGTTTATTGACGAAGTCTTCTAGGTAGGGATCTCTTGTGACCATAAAAGTTGTGATATCGATTCCTCTTCTTCTACAGATAACGGCTTCATCCAGAGTACGGTTGATTATACGGGGGTCTAAGCCAAAAGTATTGCGATAAATCTCACCAGAGGGTAAATGGATAACTGTAGGTTTTCCATCGGTAACCATGATGATTTGTTTGATTTTGGATTTTCTTCTTTCAAGAAGTTTTCTCGCGTAGTTTAAACCGGCCTTTGTATTGGTGTGAAAGGGGCCAACACTAGCGTAAGGAAGATCTTTTATTGCTACAGGGATGGCCTCGTTTCCGAAAAGAACAATATCGAGACTATCTTTTTTATAACGTGTGGTTATTAACTCAGTCAGAGCAAGGGCAACTTGTTTAGCAGGTGTGAAGCGGTCTTCTCCATATAGAATCATGCTGTGAGAAACATCGAGTAGAAGAACGGTGGCACAACTCGTATTGTTTTCTCTTTCTTGTATAATAAGGTCTTCTTCTTCGAGTTGTTGGCTATTTAGTGGAGACCTTTTCATAGCATTCCAATAACTTCCAGTCATATCGACGTTTTCTAAATCATCACCAAAACGGTAAGGTCGTTTTTCAGGAAGTTCTTCAGGACTACTACCGACGCCTTTGTGTGTTTTATGTTCTCCCTTGCCATCACCATTATGAAAGTCTTTAAACAAGCTGTTTAAGGAAGATTTTCTTAGACTTTGGACACCTTTATCAGCTAAATTCCACGAGCCATTTTTATTTTCAATATACGAAGCTTCGTCGAGTTGATCTTTAAAATCTTGTAAGTCTATATCTTGTGAAATATAACCTCTTTCTTGTAGTGTTTCCATCCATTTGAAAACTTCTTCAACATCACCGTGAGTTCTGAGTAAGAGTTGATTGAATAACTTTAAAAGTTGTTTAAAGTTTTGTACTGAACCATATTTATCAAGGTTGATTTCGCTATAGATGAATTTTTTCATTGAATAGCCCTATTTCATGTCATCCATCATGTTCATCAGCATATCGCTATAACACCAAGCGCCTTCTTTCCCTTCACGGGAGAGTAGTGCATTTTGATGAAGGGCTTCTACGATAAAGGATAACCAAGGTAATTGCTCATATTTACTTAAGTCCTTGATATTCTCATCGAGTAATTCTTTTAAACCATCGACCTTGATTAAATTTTTGAGTTCGGTATCGTTATCTTCGTAATCAGTTAAGGCTAATGATTGACCCAGGGAAAACCACTGTTGAATTCTACTGTAGAAGGGGTCGGACTCTTCGCCTTTTTTAGATTTCAGTACAGAAGGAAAATTTTCTTCAAAGAGTTTTTTAACTGCTTTGCCTATGATTTTTTCTGCAATAATATGGGGTCCTTCTTGTTCACCTTCGTAAACCAATTCTATTTTACCACAGATTGCAGGGATGACTGCGAGTAAGTCGGGCATGCGCACAATTGCATCACAATTTTTTATGATTGAACGTCTCTCAATATTGCTATGGAGTAGCTCCATTGCACTAAGGGTTAAGCGTGCACTCACGCCCGATGTTTGATCGATATGTTCACTCTTGCGGGCCTGTATGGCTATTTCTTCAATCAGGTTTTTGTATAGATCTGGGATGATGATTTTTTTACTACGTTCGCACTGAGCCTCTTGGGCTGTGATTGTAGCGGAAAGCTCTCTGCTTTTCGGGTAGTGGGTGAGTATCTGTGATGCAATTCGGTCTTTGAGTGGAGTGATGATATTGCCTCGATTAGTATAATCTTCGGGGTTCGCGGTGAATAACATGGCGAGATCTAGATTTAGTTTAACGGGGAAATTCCTGATCTGTACATCACTTTCTTCTAATATATTAAGAAGTCCAACCTGAATGCGACCTTGAAGGTCGGGTAATTCATTGATTAAAAACAAGCCTCGATTAGTTTTGGGGATTAGTCCATAGTTAATAACATTTGTATCACTGAGGTCGAGTTGATCCCGCGATGCTTTGATAGGGTCGATATCTCCAATGAGGTCTGCCATGCTAACATCTGGAGTTGCCAGTTTTTCATGAAAACGTTCACTGCGATGTTTCCAAAAGATAGGGCTATCATCACCATGATCTTCAATAAATTTAATGCTAGCAGGTAAAATTGGTTTCAGAGGGTCTTCATTAATAGGAGATCCTTCAAGAACGGGAACCCATTCATCTAAAAATTGAACCATGGATCGCAAGATTCGAGTTTTAGCCTGACCTCGAAGACCTAACAACAATATATCGTGTTGTGATAAAACGGCATTAATCAAAGCAGGGATAACGGTCTCATCGTATCCAATGATGCCATCAAAAAGGTTTTGTTTGTTTTTGAGGTAAGAAATTACATTATTTCTCATCTCTAATTTAACTGATATAGATTTGTAACCCGATTCTTTGAGTGCTCCCAAAGTGAGAGCCTTATTATTAGACATATTTATAGTTTATAAGTTTGTGTTGAAGATTTATATTAAAGGAATTCTAAAATTACAAGGTTATTTTTATCGTTAGTGAGACTTCGGTTTGAATGTTGATGACTATTTGCTAAAGTTTGCAATACGATACCTGTAAGCCAAAAAGGGCAGTTGAAGTAAAATAATCGGTTAATTTATATCTTTAATCAATCGAAACCTGAAATTTTACTGAATATTTTAATATAGATGACTTCAATGACCAGGGTGATGGCTATTCAAAGTGGTTTCAATATTGTCCAAATATGAACTCATGCGAGTATAAAAAACAGGTTTTGTTTAATTAGCACAAGCGCGTTTTAAACGGTCCAAGAGTGCAGCAGAGGACTCTTTTTCATCGGGCATTTGAAAATACAAATAGCGAAAGTTCATTTTGTCGAGTTTGTGCAACATCGAGTATAAGTGGCGCATCATCTCTTCTGATTGACCGGATTCACTCAACCAAAATACGTCCCCATTTTGAGCAGTGATTTGGTTGATGATATCTGTGTTAGGGCGTTGGAGAAAGACACAAGCCGTTTGACTGATTTTCAATGGCAGCTCTTGGAATAATCTTGCCGACGTTCTTGGACTATAATGCCGCATCATTTGTCCTGCAGCTTTTTGAGAGGTTGCATTTTTTTCATTGTGAAAACTGGAACGTTGCAATACTTTTTTTCCCAATTTGGGTTCAAGCTGTGAAGCTACTATTGGCCCAGGTCTCAAAATTATCGGTTGTTCAGAACTTAGGTCAAGAATCGTCGATTCAACACCATGTTGGCATTGCCCACCATCAATGATATGCTCTAAACGATCGTTTAACATACTAAAAACATGCTCTGCTGTTGAAGGGCTTATGTAACCAAAAGGGTTCGCACTCGGTGCTGCTAATGGAAAACCACAGCCTTGTAAAATACTACGAAATACTTCATGATGCGGAGAACGGACTGCCACTGTGTCTAAACCTGCTGTAATTAGGTCTGGAACAGAATCCTTTTTAGGTAAAATCATCGTCAGTGGTCCTGGCCAAAAGGCTTCCGCACAGGCCTGAGCATCGTCATTCCATTCAGCGATTCCCTGAGCCATTGAATTGTCTAATACATGTACGATTAGAGGATCGATCAAAGGACGTCCTTTTACATGAAAAATCATCCTTACAGCAGATTCATTCGTGGCCTGAGCAGCTAGGCCATAGACTGTTTCAGTTGGTAGAGCCACCAATCCACCCTGTGTTAAAACCTCGGCCATGGCCACAAAGTTTTCTTGTGTAGCAGCGTGTATTTTACAACTCATCTGAGGTGTTTAAAAACAATCATGATCACTTTGTTAACGATGAGTATATTTCATATCTGCTGAACTATAACGAATGTATTAATATCACAATATTTTCGTAGGTTTTCAAAACGACTTGTTATGTTTTCAGGTTGACGATAAAGTCTTCTGTTCAATTAAGGTGATTAATAAAATCCCAGTATATTACAGGCATGTAAGATCATATTCGAATGTTCGGGGACCTGAATATTTCCAAAAGTAAATTTAGTAATAATTTTCTAGAAAGCTTAAAATCTGAATGAACTATTTTGCAGGAGTAGGAAAGTTTTCTGTTTTATAGTTTTTACAATTATCTTTCCATTCAATGAGGATTTTAGCCATGTTTTGAATATTATCATTTTGCCAATGGCTTTCAATAAGGTTGTTCATCTCATAAGGATCGGTTTCTAAATCGAATATAAAGATAGGTTCATTGGTTTTGTGATTAATGGTTAATTTAATTTTTCCACTTCGAACCATACACCAGTTGTCCAAACTTGAAAATGCATAACTTTCTTTATCTGTATCCAATAAATATTTACGGCTTTTATCTGAAAGATCACTTGGCATTTCAACGCCAACCAATTCCATACAGGTTGGCATGAAGGTGGTAGAATCAAGTGGCATTTCAGTGATTTGGTTTTCGGGAACACCAGGTCCGGCCATGATCAAGGGAATGCCGGCTGATTCTTCATAGGAAACACATTTCCCATTTAAATCATGACTACCAGCAAGGTCTCCATGATCTGCCGTAAACATAACCACCGTATTGTCTAGTTTGCCATTGTCTTCCAATGATTGAAGGATACGTCCTACATTTGCATCGACTTGCGTACACATGGCGTAATAACATCTGAGGTATTCGTGGATATCGTTGCCATAACGACGGTAATCAGGGCAGGCATCTTTGAATTTAGGACTTTTAGGAGAGTGAGTTCCTATATAGGGACACTTTCCATTGTAGTTAGGTCGAGGTGTGACTTCACGACCCCGGTACATTTTATCAAACTCTGGTCCCGGTTGTTCGGGGTAGTGGGGGGCTTGGAAACCGACAACCATCATAAAGGGTTTGTTACCTATTTTTTCTAGGCGTTCAATGGCTATCTCTGCTGTCACATCCGTACGGTGTTGATCAAACTCATGGGCATCATCATTTTCATCAAAGAAAATGACATCTTTGTAGAATCCATTATAACATTGATAGCCAATGAATTGCTTGAAGTCAGCTCGTAGATCTTTCGTGATTGGAACATTGCCGTTTGCCCCTAAATGCCATTTTCCTATGAATGCTGTTTCATAGCCATCGCGGTTAAAGTCAGAGACCAGAGAATGACAACCCTTTGGAAGTCTACATCCGTTTCCATGAGCTCCCGTTTCAAACCCATGACGACCAGTTACCAAACCTGCTCTAAAAGGTGAACAAACAGGTGTTGCAGAGTAAGCACTTTTAAAAAGGGTACCGCGTTTGGCTAATTTGTCTAAATTCGGTGTGTCGACATCGGGGTTGTTCATGCATCCGAGTGCAAAACGCAGCTGTTGGTCAGCGAAAATAATTAAAACGTTTTTTTTATCAGTCATTAAATAATTAATATATTGATGGTTTTATAAGAATAAGCATAAAAATCAGTTTGAAAATACAATATACTGATATTTTTTTATAAAATAGTGCTTATTTGAAGTTTGAAAAATAAAACACAATCGATTTAGACCTTATAGAATTAAAGGTATTGAGGAGAAAAGAAAAAACGTTGTTAAAAAACTAAAGTAATTGATTCATTGTAGGAAGTTTGAGTTTCATGATGGTTTTAAATACTTTGCTATTCCCAGTGCATAATGTAGAAAACCTTCGTCGGTAGGGTGGCAACCATCGACAAAAAATGATTCCTGATTAGGAACGAGTTTAAGGCCGTCAATAACGTCAAGGTTGTGACTTATTGCAAGCTCTTGAATTGTTTTTCTTATATCCTGCAAGTTAGCGGAAAAATCATTTAATTCGCCTTCAATACTCCTCCAGATAGGAGTCATAACGTAAGTGGGGGTCTGTGGGAATAATTCAGTGATTTTTTTGAGGTAGTTATCAATATTCTCTGTTAAGGTGTTTTTTATTTTGATGGTAGAAAAGTCATTTGTTCCAAAAGCAATGGTGATTATTTCTGGTTTTTTGATTGGAGAGAAAACTGTTCTGTCATCAAAGATATGTCCACCGACACCTTGGTTAAAAAGTTCATAGCCCGTTAAACGACTTAGTTGAACAGCATAAGTGGAACTAGGTTTGACAGCATCCATCCCTTGAGTAATTGAATCTCCAAGTGCTAAATAAGAATGTTTAGGCTTTGGTAAAGGAATAGCATTTTCTATGCTGAGTTCAGCAATACCAATAGTGCGGGATTGAGGGAAATATATCTCTATTTCATTGTCTTGATCTATAAAATTGTCAAATTCAAAATCAATTTTAATATTCTGTAATTGATCAGATTTATTACCTTCAATACTCCTTACAAAATAACCATTAATGAATAAATCAAAAGAGAAATACTTTCTGGCTCCAGTTAATGATATAAAAGAAATTGAGAGTGATTTCGAATTTGATTTAAAGCAACAACTCACACCTGCAGAACATTTTGCTCTAATAGCTTTTGTCTCACCCAGTGATTCGTAGTATTTAATTAGTTTTGCATCTAGTCGGTGGAGATAACTATATTTTCCATCTACATGAATATGGTCTAAACCTCTAAAAAAGTCACCAGCATTATTTTGTTCAAGAATATTCATATTTGTTTATTTTTTAATTCAAATGGTATTCGTGTATTATTGTAATCTAAACGGAATGGCAGAAACTTATCAATCAATTGTTGGAACAATGTATTTAACCGAGAATTAACAGTGCGGTTTGCTTTTTTGTTTTAAGAATTAAACTTTTTTATAAATAATTTAAGTATTCTAAAGTAAATAAAATTGGTTTTAAGTGGTTGCTAAAATTCAAACAGAGAATAAGTTACATGTTTACGTAATGCTTTTATGGTTGTGTTTTACGATGGCAAGTTATGCAGGAAAGAGGGATGTGAAATTGAGTAGAATATCTGTGAAGAAAATGGTGAACGAAAGTATCTTTTTTAGTAATGATGTTGGTGATCGCACAGCAAACCTTCTATATATTCCTTTAGAAATCGATTCTGTAAGATCAGCTGATTTAGAAGTGACTTATGCTGAAGGTGAAGATTACACCGTTAATCAAAAATTGGGAATTATCTGTCTTACAAAAAAATCGAAAATTAAAAGTTACAACCTTTTAAATAATGTTGTTGGTACGCGCCGTTTCAAAAATCCAAACAATAATAATCAACCTTTTCTTCATGGGGAAGATGACTTTATACACAGTAAACAATGTGTAGTGAGCTATACTTATGAGCACTCAGATTTAGACAAAGAAGAGATCTGGGAGAAATCATATCAAGAAAAATTTATAAATTTCAAAAAAAAATTATCTCAGAAAAGTGCCAAAGTGACATTAATAGGTGATAGTATATCAGTGGGTTATAACGCATCAGGATTTGTAGGTGCGAAACCAAATTTGCCTGCCTACGGTCCACAAGTTGTAACAAGTCTAGAGAGGATGGCAAGTGCAAAAATTGACTTCCAAAATATTTCTCAGGGAGGTGCTGTGGCAAAATGGGCCCTAGGTCAACTAGGTGCTGTAACTAAACATAATCCAGATCTCGTGGTTATTGCTTTTGGCATGAACGACTCAGGCAGAAGTGATTTTGAAAGCAAAAGCGATAATTATGAAAAAGCAATAAAAGAAATTATCGACCAACTGCGATCTCACAATGCTTCTGTTGAAATCGTATTGGTTGCCAATATGCTTTCAAATAATGACTTTAAACCACATGCGGGTCATTTTGAAAATAGAAGTCGTTTGTATAAGATAGCACAGGTATACGAGAATATTGCCGTAGCAGATGTTATGGCATTTACGGAATTTTTATTAAAACGCAAAAAGTTTTCTGATATTAGTGGAAACAATTTAAATCATCCCAATGATTTTCTGCACGGGTTGTATGCAGAAGTTATTCTGAATGTTCTTGGTTATGGAGAAATTAAATAAAAAAATGTCTAACGATAATAAAATTATAGTATACTCAGCAAAACTTTGTTCTGATTGTCAAAAACTCAAAGTTTTTCTTGAATCACACAATATTGAATATGAAAATAGAGATATACGGGATAACCCTAAATGGGGTGAAGAGCTAGAGGCGAAGACTGGTAAACTAGGTGTGCCTTATTTGTTAATCGATGGAGAATGGATTATCGGTTACGAAGCTAATGTTGGGTATTCCGAAGAATGGGCAAAAAAGACTTTGGAAAAATATATATAAACCCACGGTTATTATTAGATTAGAACCCTAATTTAATTACTGGTTCTAAATAATCTGATTGGGACAAATTGATTGGTGTGATCATTTTTCTGTTAAGAGGAATCTTTCCATGTTCATATTTTTCAATTGTTTTAACATAAGGTTTCCAGTTAAGTGTATTTAGTTCTTCGAGCTTTGCAAGTTCTACACCCGTGCAACTCAAATAGGCTTTGTAGGGTAACTCAGAACAATATATTTTTTCATCATCCAAGCGGTACCTAAAATCATAGGGACGACCTAAATATTGGTTTAGTGATGCTTTAAAGTTTGAAATATTTTCATGATACTCACTTTTTAAACGGAATACATCCATTCTGTGCCCTCTACCTCTTGCTAACCATTTGAACAAGGGGGTTTTGATAACCGTTCCCAAAGCTTCGATGACAACCCATTTGTCATTTTCAAGTAGAACCACACCACAATGAGAATATTCCGATTGTGTGACACCTTCGATGGCTCTAACTAAATCACTCGAACGACTTAACGATTGAAAAACAATATCTGCTTCTTTAGGTGTATATAAGAAATATAGAACAGAGGGATAAATGGCAAAATATGAAAGGGGAAGCAATAAAAGTAGTATTGTGATTTTCCCAAGATGACTACTTTTGAAAAATTTATTTTGAGTATTCAATGTAGGCTAAAAAATAATAATTTCTAATAACTCAATTGTATATATTGAGTTAATTATTCAAAGGTGATACTTGTCTTTTATATTTTAAATATGTGCGTATTATTATGTTAAAACAAAGCCTTTTATTATTTACTCTAATTTTAAGTCAGCCTTTATTTTCTGATGAATCTAAAGCTTTTTATAATTTAACTGTAAAAAACAGTAGCAATGAAAATGAATCACTGAGCAAGTACAAAGGTAAAGTGTTACTGATTGTCAACGTAGCTAGTCGTTGTGGTTTTACTAAACAATATAAAGACTTACAAAATCTTTATCAGAAATATGAAAAAGAGGGGTTGGTCATATTGGCTTTCCCTTGCAATGATTTTGGGAAGCAAGAACCTGGAACACTTGAGGAAATTAAAACCTTTTGCGAGAGTAAGTTTTCAGTAACATTTCCAATTTATGAAAAAATAAAATTAAAAGGAAAAGAGATTGCTCCGCTATATAACTTCCTTAATACTTACAAAAAGGATAGTGGTAAAGTTAAATGGAATTTCGAGAAATTTTTGATTAACCGCAAGGGTGAAGTCGTTGGGCGTTATAGAAGTAAGGTAAAACCTATGGATGAAAAACTAATTAAGGATATTCAAGTAGCATTGAAGTTAGAGAACTAAAGTTCCTAGTATTTCTCATTAAAAAGCTTTTTTACTAAGTCCATACGTTTTTTATTTGCACCCATATCACTGTGGCCAACACGTGAAGCTGATCTCATGTGAATTAACTTTTTTATTGGGTCAATTCTGAACTCAACATCATCGACGAAGCCCATGATAGGAGAACTAAATGTTGCTGATAAATATTGGTTATCACTGCTTTTAATTTCTCCTTTCAATTCTGTGATAATATCTTTAAGTATTTGAATGAGATTCTTTGACGTTGTAGGATTAAAAGAGATTGGTTCTATGTAATGTTCCGTGTCATTTATATTTTCACTACAAAGACAATTTGGCTTAGAGGGACAATCCTGTAGAATTCCATTTGCCAGACCGGGAGCATTTCCCGATTTTGAGTTTTGGGCGATAACGAAAAGTGCAATTAAGATGATGACAACAATGACTGCAAGAGATATGTATAAAATTTTCATTGTGTTGATTAATCCTAGAAATATAAAGATTTTAGTTGCCAATAGTATTGATCTAGATTGAAACTCGATTAGAATAAATAGTCACACTATAGAGACATTTTTTCCTAATGCCAAAAACAACATATTATATCAATCCAAACACTGGAGTTGATAATAATTCAGGTAATATTGAAAATTCTCCTTGGAAAAGCTTTGAACCAATCAATGAGATGAAACTAGAGCCAGGGGATTGCATAGAAATCCTCGAAGCAGGAAGTTTTAGCCACAGTTTGGCAATAAGAGGTGAAGGCAGTGAAGATGACCCAATACACGTTAATTTTGCTCCAGGACGCTATGATTTTTTTCTCGATAAAGCAATTAAAAGGAAATACGATATCTCAAATAATAACGATGGTCGTGAATTAGAAAAAAAAATTGGTATATTTATTGATCATACCAAAAATATATTTATATCGGGTCCAGAAGCACGCATTGTATTTAGGACTAAAGTGATTGAAATATGCATTGATCATAGTGAAAATATAATAATCAGTGATTTAAAATTTGATTATCACCGTCCAACGGTTTCCGAATATACGGTTATTGAAGCTGATGAGAGTAGTGCCGAAATATCTGTTCATCCGGATTCAAAATATGAAATACAAAATGAAATAATCAATTGGCTTGGTGAAGAGTGGAGCTACAAAGAAGGATTAACACAAGAATTAGATACAGAGACCGATATTTTAACGCGACGTAAATACCCTTTAACGGGTTTGAAAATTAAAGAAATAGCTAAAAATAAATTAATTGCAATTGGAAATCACGATATGATAAAAGGTAGAGTATATCAGGTGCGTGATACTTTTAGAGATTGCGTGGGTGTATTTATTAATAGGAGCAAGGATATTCAATTTTTTGGTTGTGATTTCTATTTTATGCATGGAATGGGGATTGTGGGTCAGTTTTCTGAAAATATATCGCTAGATACTGTGAGGATAGCTCCAGAAGAGGGGAGTGGAAAAACATCTGCTTGTTGGGCTGATTGCACACATTTTTCCGGTTGCAAAGGTGATATTGTGATGAAGAATTGTTTTTTCTGCGGTGCTCATGATGATGCGACCAATGTACATGGAACCTATTTAAGAGTTGTTGAAAAATTAGGTCCTAAAAAAATGAAAGTACGTTTCATTCATAAACAGACCTACGGGTTTTATGCTTTTAACCCTGGTGATGAAATTGAATTTGTGCATCACGATACCTTAGTACCTTTTGCTACAAACAGAGTTATCGATGTTGAAATGATAAATCCAAAAGATTTATTATTGACTCTTAGAGATGAAATCCCAGATGATTATCGCATAGATGATGTGGTTGAAAATACAACCTGGACAGCAAATGTCGATATAAGTGGGTGTACCTCTAAGCATTTGCCCTCGAGAGGTTTTTTATTGACGACTCGAGGGAAAGTTAGGGTTGAAAATAATCGTTTTATAAGTTTAAGACGTGGTATTCACATTGAGGGTGATACTCAGAGTTGGTTTGAGTCGGGTAGTGTACACGATATGGAAATTAAAAATAATGTATTTGAAAACTGTTTAACTTCTGGAGTTGCCATTACACCTAATGCAGCTAATCTCAATAATAATGTACATAAAGATATCCGCATCGTTAATAATACTTTTATAATTAAAAATGAGTCTGATGCGGTAGAGGCTAGGTGTGTAGCAAATTTAACTTTGCAGGGAAATATTATTAGGAATTCAGGAAGTAGAAAAGATAAAGAATGCATTCAGATCTCTAACTGTGGTACTGTAGAGATAGATTGAACTAAATAGTTGGCGGGTGGTTTCAATTATTTAATAACTCGGTTTACACTAAAATTAGAGTCTGACCATATTTTGTGATTGTATAGAAAACCGATTAGCGAATCAATTCCAATACCCTTTTAGCCATCGAGAGATTATTAAATTCATTCAACACGACTTGCTTACCCTTTTGACCGAGTTCAAGTCGTAGCTCGGGGTTTTCTATTAAATGAAAAATTTTCTCAGCAAGATCTTCGACATCATTCGCTTTGCAAATTAACCCGCCTTGAATCTTTTCAATAAGCTCAGGAAAGGCTCCGTGGTCAGGTTGTACAACGGGTACTCCTACTGCGAGAGCTTCTAAAATATACAAACCAAAGCTTTCGCCATAGGTTGCGGGAACAGATAAAACTGAAGCTTTGCTCAAAAATGAAAACTTCTCATCTTTTGATAAATTGGTTTTAATAATAACCTCATTGTAAACTCCAGCATGCTCTAATTTAGTGATGATTGATTTTAGGTAGTTCTTTGTGAATGGTGTTGTCGATCCAAGAATCATTAATCGAATTAAGGTTTCGGGATATTTTTTTCTCAGCAATATGAAAGCATCGACAAGTGTGCCTAATCCCTTTTCTGGAATGATATTTGCTAAATAAGCAATCGTAAAATTATCATCGGGTTTTTTATCATGTGGTATTCCGCTCAAATCTATTCCATTATAAACTGTTTTAACTTTATTAAGATCTAGGTCTAGTCTTTCACTCATGATTCTCCCATAAGTATCACTGACGGGCATGAAGAGGTCAATGTCTTGTGAGCACTCTCGAAGAGCTTCCCAGGACTGTGAGCGGTAGGGTTCAACCAATGAGTCTAGAAAACTATCCTCACCTTGTAAGGTACAGTATACTGGGCATTGAAGTTCTTTTTTTAGAGTTTTTGCAAAACCAGCTAATAAGCAGTTTGATAATATAAGGCAATCTGGTTTTAACTCTGTTGCTAACCATCTAACCATTTTTTTGAACTCGATATTTTGACCACTTTTATCAACGTGGAAACTTGAAAGAGTTAGTGCACCTAAGGTCTTAGCAGATGTGAATCCAGCAAATCTCGAAATGAAAGTTAATAATGCGTTATTGTCTAAAAAACGGTTAAGCCAGTGGGGTAGTATTCTTAAAAAAGAAAATTGTTGCAGGAAGACATTAATGCCTCCAAAAAATAGAGGTGCAGTCTTCACACCATCTTCACTGACGTGAGGTAAATACAGTGGTACCATTGTGACATCATGATTCAATTGAATCAAGCCTTTGGCAAGACTGTGGTCACGCAGGCAGGAACCACAGAAGAAATTACCTGTGCCCGGCACTAACATGGCAATTTTTTTCTTTTTTAAAGGAGGTTTCTCCATGATATTTAAATCTATTTGTTCCAGCTAAAAGAATAATTACCAGAGCTTATCTCAAAGTTAGATGTGCCTTCTTTTGCATAAATAAATTTTACTCCGATAGCTTTTTCTATAGAATGACCTGTTTCATTAACTTTTTCTTCGGTAGGAATAAAAACGGAAGCGGAACAATTAGCCGGTATACTAATATTTAAAGTTATAATATCAATTTCTTGTTTCCATTCAATACTAACTTTTCCTCTAGCTGTGATTAGTGAAGACTTTGCCCATTCAAGATTTTGTGGTATATAAGGTTTGATGATTATTTTTTCAAAGCCAGGAGCAGAGGTATCTGGACGCAGCCCAGTGAGTCCCCAATAAAACCATTCATCGATTGCTGCACCTAGAGGTGCGTGATTAAGAGATCCTTTGTCTCCATTCCATTGTTCACAACTCGATGTACGGTTGTTGCGTAACATATATCCCCAACTCGGGTACTCAGTTGAAGTTGCTAGTTTCCAAATGAGGTCGTCTCTACCTATCATGGAGAGAGCTTGAATGGCATACTTCGTTCCCGTATAGCCTGTAGTAAGCCTTCTTTGTAGATGTTCAACACTTCTGACAAAGTAATCCTCTACATCTTTTTTGTTATTATCATCAGTTAATCCAAAAGCAATGGCCCAGGCCTGTGCTGACTGTACACCGGTGTCGTAGTAATTAAGGTTTTCATCGTAAAATCTTTCGTTGTAGCTATCTTTGATTTTTACTGCTAGCTGGTTGAATTTTAAAGCGTCATTTTCGTGCCCTAATTCCTTTGCAATATTTTCCATGACTGTTATATCAAGAAAATAAAAGGCCGTGGCCATTGAAAGGGGTACATTAGAGCGTGAAGCAGCCCCTTCGGCTGTTGAAAGGTGATCACCCCATTGAGATAATTGTAAATAGCCCTGATCACCCTCTTTTGGAAAGCGATCCTCTTCATTACAGCGATGTAAGAGTGAGTCGATTAGTTTTTCTGTTGGAATTGTTTCTATTTTATTGATGCCAACTTTTTCTAGAAAATCGGCGTATTTTTTTAATGAAGAATAATTTTCTTCTAGGATACGCTTATCACCACAATGTAGATATGTCCACCAAGGGATGAGAACAAACGCAGCACTCCATACCAAATCTTCTTCTGCCCCAGCTTGTGGTGCAATCATGCCAACCATACCAATATTATTCTGTTGATCACGGAAATCAGCAATCCACTTGTTAAATACCGAGGGCATCCACAAATTATAGAGGGCTTCATTCGCGACTGCCCAGGCATCTGCTCCCCAGCCCAGTCTTTCAGGGCGTTGAGTGTCATCGGTTAGCACACCCATTTGGATATTACATTTTTGTGATTGTAGGGTACAACGGTGAATATTGTTAATTAAAGCATCTGAACATTCAAAAGTACCAGTTTGGGCCACGTCATTTCTGATAAAGAATGCGGTGACTGAATCTAGAGTTGGTTTTACTGAAAGTCCACGGATCTCAACAAATTGAAAACCGTGAAAAGTAAAACGCGGTTCAAAAACTTCTATATCATCTCCTCTACAAATAACTTCATCCCTTTGGTGAGCCGCGTTATTGCTCGAAGCATTGAGAGAACCGTCTTCATACTGTGCTTCCCCAAAGTGCAATGAGATAGTATTTCCAGCTTTCATGCCTTCTATTTTTAGTCGTACCCAACCCGTGATATTTTTGCCAACATCAAATACATAAACCCCTGTAGAAGGTTCACACATAGCGATTGGTTTGATGGTTTTGGTCTTTCGTTGAGCTTCATGTGTTGTAGGCTCTAATCTCCCACCGGGAGATTTTACGATGTTAACATTTTCCCAGTGTGAATCATCAAAAGATAGTTGATTCCAATCTTTTTTCTCGAGTTGGTGATCAACACGTTCACCGTCATAGATACAATTAAGATTGATGTGTGACCAATCTCCACGCCAACTCTGATCACTAAGGACCTTATGAGTTGAGCCATCTTCGTATTCAATTTCTAGTTGAACAATAGCTCTAGGTGAACCATACCATTGCATTTGCCAGCCCCAGTATCGTTTTTGTCCGTTAAACCAACCGTTGCCCAATATAAGTCCAATTGTATTATCACCGTTATTGAGTTGATCTGTAATATCGTAAGTGCTGTATAGAACCCGTTCGCGGAAGTCAGTTCTAGGAGTAGCTAGAACATCGTTACCGACATTTTTTCCGTTTAAGCTAAGTTCAAAGAGCCCTAAGCCACACACATACACGCGAGCCCGTTTAATTTCTTTTGAAAGAATGAAGTTTTTACGCATCATGGGACTGCGAGAGTTTACCTTAAATTCTTCTATTTCTTTAGGGACATTATTGAGTTGAAAACAAGTTGGGTCAGAAATAGGTTCATTGGGGTCTCCCATGCCTATCCACTCGGCTTTCCAATCGTCTTTTTCATAAAGTGGTGTGCCGAATGTCTGTGCCGGACTATATCCATATGACTCATTTGATTCATCCCAAATTTTGACAGTCCAATAATAAGTTGTATTCGAATTGAGGTCCGCACCGTCATATTCAATATTAACAGATTGAGTAGACTTCACCTTTCCACTATCCCAAAAGTCAACCTTCTCAGATAAAAGCAAGTCTTCTTGACTCACGACGAGTATTTGATAAGCCGTTTGTTTTCGATTACGCCCTTTTAGTGGAGCTTCCCAAGAAAAGCGTGGGGTTTTACTGCTTATAACAAGGGGAGAGTTATTGTAATCAACTTGCATTATATTTTATTAATTAGTTATTTTAAAGGTGATATTAAATCAGTAAACCATAGATATACGGTATTTTATTAAGCAGAATGATTTATGTATGCTTAATTCCCAATAAATGACTATTTTTTTTGTGAAGTGAATTTTGAACTATTATTTTTAGTAATGTTCATAAATGATTCAAAATTTTAACGATGTTTTGATTTTAAATAATTATCATCAAGATTGAATATACAATCAATGTAGGCTTTCAATTGATATCATTAGATAATAAATGAAAGCCTACAGATAATTTAAACGTATTTAAGAATTTTGGTTCGGTCGAGGTTTTTGACGTTGAGTTTTGTTACGGTTTTGATTCTTTTTGTAATTACTAACGCCTTGATTACTGGCACCAGGCTTATTGCGTTGACCGCCACCTTGTCGTGGAGGTCTGGCGTCAACGTTTGCAGCTTCAGGTTCTGCAACGAAACCTTTTGCCTTACCTACTGGTATGCGTTGTTTTAGAAGTTTTTCTATACTTCGTAAATAGGAAGTCTCGTCATCTTGTACTAAAGAAATAGCATGACCATTATTACCGGCACGAGCGGTGCGTCCGATGCGATGCACGTAGTCTTCAGGAATATTTGGTAATTCAAAATTAACCACATATGGCAGTAATTTAATGTCCAATCCACGTGCAGCTATATCTGTGGCTACGAGAACCCGTACCTCGTGAGATTTAAAGCCAGCCAAAGCCTTGGTTCTAGCACCCTGTGATTTATTGCTATGAATTGCAGCTGCTGAAATACCCGATCTCGTGAGTTTTTCACTCAATCTATTGGCACCGTGTTTAGTGCGTGTGAAGACTAGAACTTGTTTCCATTTGCCTTCATTGATCAAATGTTTGATGAGTGAAGTTTTATTCGCTTTTGATACCCGATAGACTAATTGATCGACATTATCTGCCGTGCTATTAGGTGCTGCAACTTCAACGATGACCGGGTTATCTAATATACCTTGTGTTAGATTTTTGATCTCTGGGGAGAAGGTGGCAGAAAAAAGCAAATTTTGACGTTTTAATGGCAATAAACGCATGATTTTTTTTATATCATGGATAAAACCCATATCAAGCATACGGTCTGCTTCGTCTAAAACAAGTATTTCAACATGACTTAGGTCAATATAACCTTGGTTTTGTAAGTCGAGTAAGCGACCAGGTGTTGCTACCAGTATATCCAATCCTGCACGTAAACTGGATATTTGTGGCCTTATACTGACACCACCAAAAACAACCGTACTTTGAAGTCGGAGATTCATGCCATAAGTATTCACATTTTCGCCTATTTGTGCTGCGAGTTCGCGAGTCGGTGTGAGCATAAGACTACGAATGACTCGCTTGCCTTGGTTTTTTTTCTTTGTTAGTAAATGTAAGATAGGAAGAGTGAATGCAGCTGTTTTACCAGTTCCTGTTTGAGCAGCTGCGAGAACATCACGACCTTCTAATACAGGTGGAATAGCTTTAGCTTGGATAGGAGAAGGTTCAGTGTAACCTTTTTCTTTTACTGCTTGTAAAATAGGTTCGGACAAGCCGAGAGAGTCAAATAACATTTCGATACCAAAAAAAGAAATAAAGTCAGCGTAGACATATCGGTTATTCCGATATCGAATTTCGCAGTGGGCCTTATAACGACGATGTCACTTCTGATAGCCCTTAAAAAAATGAGGGGTTTGATGATTATTTAAGGCTTTATTTAAAATAATTGAATATATTATTGCCAATCCAGTGGTTTTTAAACAAGCCATTTGGAAAGAAAATTATAAATCATCAGGATATTAATAAATAAGGATAAAAAAATGGAGCAATGGTCTGAAGATAAAGCCTGTAAATGGTATAGTGAGCAACCTTATTTCGTAGGGTCAAATTTTTACCCAAGTAATGCGATCAATCAATTAGAAATGTGGCAAGAAGAAACTTTTAGCCCAGATTTGATTGAAAAAGAATTAGGATATGCAAAAGAAATGGGTATGACGATAATGAGGGTCTACCTACATGACTTGGTTTGGGAGGAGGATTCAGAGGCTTTTTTAAGTCGGATGGGTCAATATTTGAGTATTGCAGATTCAAAAGGAATTAAAACGATGTTTGTCTTTTTCGACGATTGCTGGAAAGAAGATTTCTCTCTGGGCGTGCAACCCGATCCAATTCCCTACAAACATAATTCCGGTTGGGTCCAAAGCCCGGGTGTAAAAGTGGTTAACGATCCAAGTGCATGGGGTCGTTTAGAAAAATATGTTAAAGGCGTCTTGAGTCACTTTAAAGATGATAACCGTGTCGCTATTTGGGACTTATACAACGAACCAGGTAATGGTACTAGTGGAGATACTTCTAATAAAAAAGAATCTCAAGGCCTAAGGTCGCTTCCTTTAGTTAAAAAATTGTTTGAATGGGCTAGGGAGGTCAATCCAAGTCAACCGCTAACCATTGCGGCATGGCAGTTTACAGATGCGATTACTGAATTGCAAAATTATTGTCTAGATAATTCAGATGTTATAAGTTTTCACAGCTATGAACCCTTGAAATGTTTTGGTAAAATTGGTTTTGTTGAAAAAACTGATATCGTAAAAAGGGGTAATCGTCCAAGTATATGTAGCGAATATTTAGCCCGTCCCTACGGTTCAACGCTTGAACAAAACCTGCGTTTTATGAAAAAAAATAATATAGGTGCAATTAATTGGGGTTTTGTATCTGGTAAGACACAAACAATATACCCTTGGGGATGGAATGAATCAAAAGGTGAACCAGAATTGTATTTTCATGATTTATTGAATCGAGACGGTAGTTATCTCTACCCACATGAAGAATGTGTTTTTACTGAGGTCGCAGCGAAGTTGTTGAAAAAAAATGTGACAATACCTAGAGTTAGTCAGCTAACCGATTTATTAGATTAACGGCTAGAACAGATTGTTGCTAGTGGTCTTAAATGATTATTTAAGACCACTCTCACTTAATGATTTTTCTGTATTGAAAGCCTTCTGCATTATTGCTTCGATTCCAGGTATTATTGTCGATGAAATACCTTTATCGTTGATAAGTATTTTACCTTTCAATTGTTTAATTTTACATGTACGACTTATTTCACTAATAACAAATGTTTGCTGAGAAGCGAGTTCTAAGTCGCAATAGAAGGAATCCTTACCGTGAATAGCATCTAAAACTGAAGTTAACAAGGCATTCCGTTTATGCTCGATATCATTTGTTGAAAGGACAATAGCTTCCTCGTTATCAGGGAAAACTGAGGCCTCTTTATGGGTTATGATAATATTTCCTTTCGACCCTTTAATATGGATTTCTGGACCGAATAACTCTTTGCATGCATGAGTTGGGTAAAAAAAGATTGGGATTTTTTCTTCTGTTTC
>Ga0233432_10001482_pt1 | contig 22776 bp, 19 predicted proteins | sample SI_122_August201_6_FD_179870 | JGI IMG/M metagenome (GOLD analysis project Ga0233432, IMG submission 179870) | Seawater microbial communities from Saanich Inlet, British Columbia, Canada - SI_122_August2016_10_MG | ecosystem: Environmental > Aquatic > Marine > Inlet | place: Canada: British... | reverse complement strand
ATCGAACACGAAGCAGTTTTTAATTGAAAGGACATTTACAGGAGATCACAATTACGGAACTCCTCTCTTCAATACCGGTCTTCATTTTTATAGCAAAAAAAAGGTAAGTGTCTTTTCTTATGCAGCTAGTCTTGCTGTCGCCTCCCATGACCCAGATGAAAAGAAATTAGATTTGGAAGATCCTATTCAGATCGATAAGGGAGATGATTGGAGTGACGGACTATTTTTTTCCGGGCGGATTTCTTGGCATCCCTGGGGAGCCATACCTAAGAGGCAAGATCTACTCAAGAGATATCGTCGTCTGAGTCTAGAGTTAGGGTCGTATATTTGGAGTAACGACAGCGATAATCTTATGGCAGGGGGGCATGGCGGGGGTAACAAGTACGATGTTGATCACATCAAAGCTTTTGAGGCTGTGATTTCTGTTCGTTATGATGCCATCGCTCTGGATCTCGCTCACAATCACTTTGAAGCCCAGCTCGTGGATCCGGCGGTTACATCAGGTATTTATCTGAATAGTGAGTCTACGCTGAAACAATTTAGTGCCGAGTTAGGTGTGGGTGTTCTGAGAAACCGCCTTGACCTTGTGTTGGGATATGAACAGCAAGATGCTGATAATTATGCCGGGGCTTGGAAAAAATCTTCAATCGGATTTGTGAAGTATATCAAAGAACACGACATTAAGGTTATGGGAACAGCGACGAAAGGAAAGAATGTTGATGGGGTTGTTGGCTCCGATCGTGATGAATTCTATTTAATGTTCCAGTTCAAATTCTGACTTCGATTCAGAGGCCTGCTCAGGTAGATCACATTATCGTGAGAGCGAAGTCCTGAACTTTTTCAGGCGTCGAATAAAGGCAAAGCTTTTTAGGAGTATGTCTTGAAATTGTCGACAATGAGAGGAAGGTTGAGGTCGCCTGCGTCCATTTTTCGGACTTCAACACCCGTGACCTCAAGAAGCTTTCGTGCTGCAACGAAGGCATCGACGCCTTTGTGCTTGTCGCTGAGGTAGGTGACTCTTTTAACGCCACCTTGGATCATCAGTTTGGCGCATTCGTTACAGGGGTGAAGGGTAACGAAGATCTCGCAGCCGTTGCTCTCAGTGACGGTATTTAGGAGGGCGTTAGCTTCGGCGTGAATGACGTAGGGGTATTTGGTGTTGAGCCAGCCTTCTCCGTCGACGTCCCGTTCCCAAGGAAACTGAGACTCATCACATCCAGTGGGAAACCCATTGTACCCGGTGCCGATGATCTTGTTTTCTCTGACGAGGACGGCTCCAACTTTCGAGCTTGGGTCTTTGCTTCGGAGGGAGATGAGAATGGCGAGGGACATGAAATATTGGTCCCAACTGATGTTCTGTGTCATGGTTTGAGGCTCTGGTACTGTTCGAACATGGAACGAGCCTGTTCGAGGGCTGAAGCTGAATTTCTCTCGCCAGCTGTCATGTGGGCAATCTCTTCAAGGCGTTCTTTCTCGTCGAGAGTGCGAAGGCTGGAGTGTTTACTTCCTTTTTCAATGAGAAGGTGGCTTTGCCCACTGGCCGCTACGGGGGCGAGGTGGGTGACACAGAGAACCTGAGCTTGTTCAGCTAAACGGAGGAAGGCTTCGGCAATGGGGCGACCAAGTCGCGAACCGATGTTGGTGTCGATTTCATCGAAGACGAGAAGAGGTGTGCCCATAGCACCGCGCAAAGCGGCGCAAATACATAAGAGAGCTCGTGAACGTTCTCCTCCACTGGCTGTTTCGTGCAGGGGCTGTGGGGCGTGATCCGCCGTGGGGCGAAGGGTGAAATGGAGTTCGGTGAGTCCGTCAGCTGAAGGTTCACTCCTTTCGTTGATTTCTACGCCAAAGCGTTCTCCAGGCATTTCGAGCGACTCGAGTCCTAGGTTGACCTCACTGGCAAGGGTTGTGGCTGCTTTGAGTCGATGTTTGTGAAGAGTCTTGCCTTCTTTTATAAGATCTGTGAGGCAAGCGCTCAGTTTCTCTTCGAGTTTAGTAATAGATAGCTCTGGAGGAGGACCGTTGAGCTCTTTTTTGAGTTCATTTCGCCAAGTGATCAGCTCAGGTTCTTCTCTCCCAAAGCGTTTGCAGGCTTGCCGCAGGAGAACAAGACGTTCTTCCATCTGGGCCAGTTCATTTGGATTGAATTCCAGATACCCCTGCTGGTCGCGAAGGGCCATCAGCCAAGCTTCGGCATGGGAGGTAATCTCTTTCCCTTCTTCGATGAGAGGTGACCAGTCGGCGTGATCACCGAAGCTGTCGCTCAGTTGCTCGAGAGCTGAGGGTAGATCTCCGACAAAGGTTTGGCCAGCTTGCTGTATGGTGGAGGAGGCGGCTTCGATATCAGCTCCACGGCTTTGGATCTGAACGCTCTGCTCGAGGCCTTCCATTTCGCCTTCTTGTAGGGAGAGTTTCTCCAACTCCGCGAGTTGGAATTCAAGAAACTCGCGTTGGTCACTTCCTTGCTGAGCTTCAGACTTCAGTCGTTCGAGTTCTGCGTTGAGACCGCGATAAGTCTGATAATGGGCTAGGTATTTTTCGAGGTCGATACTTCCATGGTGATCAAGCAGTTGAAGTTGGCGAGAAGGATCTCTGAGTCCTAGGGCTTCGTCCTGAGAGAGAGTTCGCGCAAGATCGTTTCCCAGCCGTTTGAGGAGGTCAGCGCTGACTAAACTGTCGTTGACGCTGTTGGATGTGCGGCCCTCTCGTTTGAAGACTCTACGGATCAGAACTTCCTCTTCATCACCCAAGTCAAGATCTTCTCGGTAGCGTTCAATCAACGCTGGAGTGAGGGCGAATAGAGCTTTAACTTCAGCCCGGTCACTTCCTTCGGCAATGAGGCGTTGGGAGAAACGACCCCCTAGGCAAAGGTCGAGTGCCTTGAGAAGAACGGATTTTCCAGCACCGCTCATTCCACTGATGATGTTTAGGCCTTCATCGAAAGGGCATCGAGCCTTTTCGAAGGTGGCGAGGTGGTGGATCTCGAGTTGGAGAAGCATAACGATTGTCAGCGTTTTATGGTCTGACTGGACTTGACAATTTCAGCGAAAAAGCGCACCGAGACTTATTTTGGAAAAAGCCACCGGTTTTTCGTTATGAGGAAGGGAGACACGGAGCGGAAACGATGGCGCTTTCTGCAAGTTTTTAAGCATTTGATCAGCTGATTAAATCTGCTCAGGAATCTCTCAAAGCCTTTCCAAGCTTATCAGCAGCTTATCCTCAAAGGGTCTTATCTTCCCCATTTTTCTAAGAATAACCCATGATCGAGCAGTCTCTTGTTATTGTCAAACCGGACGGAGTCGCGCGCGGCCTAATGGGAGAGATCGTCTCCCGTTTTGAACGCAAGGGCTTCAAGATTGTCGGGGCTAAGCTTGCTTTGGTTTCCGAGGAAAAGGCCAAGGCTCATTACGCCGAACATGCAGAAAGGCCCTTCTTTCCCATGCTTCTCAAATTCATCACCCAATCACCGGTTCTTCTCTTGGTTGTCGAAGGCAATCACGCGATCAGTTCCATTCGAACTCTCGTAGGAAAAACCAATGGCTCAGAAGCCCTTCCTGGAACGATCCGCGGTGATTTTGGAACATCGAAATCCTTCAACCTGATTCACGCTTCAGACTCTCCTGAGTCTGCCGCCCGTGAGAAGGCGAACTTTTTCGCCGCTGAAGAAATCCTCTCCTACGAACTTCCGACCTCTGATTGGCTCTTCGCTGAAGGCGAATGACTAAATTGGGGGTCCCCACTTCTTGGATTCGGAATTTCCGAAATCAGGGAAAGGAATTTTTAAAGGACCTCCACTTTTTTTGGAGGGCCGCCCTAGTGATGGTGGCCCTCATCTTCTTTCTTTACGCCGGGACTTTCTTGATGTTGATTTTCTCCCAAGAGGAGATCATCTTCAGGCCGAGATCTGGTTTTAGGGAGAACCTGAGAGTTCTTGGTATGGATCACCGACCCATGGAACTCGATTGGGCTGGAGGAAAAGCCAAGGCGATGCTTTGGGAAAAGATCGGCTCCCCAGGCGTTCTGATTTTCTGTTATGGAAACGCTAGCAATGTTGAAGCGTCTCACGACAGAGTTGGTTGGCTCGCGGAAAAGGTTCGGCTCAACATTTTTGTGGCCGACTACCCAGGATATGGTGAAACTCCAGGTGAACCCAGCGAGGACTCTATCGTAGAACTCATGGGTTTGTGGCTGAAACAGCTTGAAATAGAACTCAAACTAGGGGCGGATAAGAGGGTTTTCTGGGGTCACTCCTTGGGTGGTGCCGTTGCGTCTCAATTGGTCCAAAAGCATGGAGCAGCTGGCCTGATACTAGAAAACACTTTTAACAATATGGAGGACATGGGTGGGGTCGTTTATCCTCTTATGCCTTTGGGCTGGGTACTGCGACACCCTTTTGCTAGTGACGCAGCCCTGAAGGATTGGAAAGGGCCAATTCTTCAGTTTCACAGCGCTGCCGATGGGGTTGTCCCATTCATGCTAGGAAAGCGACTGTCGGAGACTCTGGCCGAAAGGGGCCCTTACGTCTGGGTTGAAACTGGAGGAGGCCACAACAACGGCTATCAGGAGTTTAGCTCAGAAATATGGTCTGGAGTGGATCGTTTCTCTCGTCTTTTGGACTCTCCATTTCTTGGTAGAGAGCTTAGGGGAGCAGAAATGTCTAAGCCTTCTGGTGCATCGTTGCCAAAAGCTACACGCCCATAGTCTGCTCCGCCCCTCGCAGGAGACAATTATGGCCAAAAAACGAAGAATCCATAAACTGGTCTACGGAAAGACCAAGAGGGCGAATCACGGACGCAAACCTTGTCGCGGACGTAATAAGAGCCAATTCTGATCGGGTTTCCGAACTCGTTTAAAAGAAGCGCCGAAAGGCGCTTTTTTTTTGATCCCCTCGCTTTCTAAAGAGACGGTGACCAACCGATTCAAAAAATAGGGTTGCCTCTAGACCGAGCTTATTTGGTTCGGTATTTTTCTAGAAAGGCGCCAATCTGGCCATGGTGCTCACGTTGGGAGAATCTAGAAAACTCCTGAATGCTGATTTGCCGCAGGAGTCCAAGCCAGTCTTCGTGGCCCCACCATTTACGGCCCCTCAACCATCCTTTTAGAAACTGACTCATCGCCTTGGGCCAAGGCCAAGGTTTGTCTGCTCTAGAACTGAGAGGCTCTCCTGCAAGTGATGTTGTCGCTGACTGTGGTTGGAAGACGTCCTGCATTCCCTTTTCTTCCTCTCCGAAGAGGTCTTTTTTTGAGTCTTTCTTTTTTGGGGACTGACCTTTTGAATCCAGCTGAATTTCTCGAAGTTGACTTTCGATCACGAGGAGGCGGTCCGTAAACTTCGTCAGATCTCTGATTTGGAGCTGAATCTGTTTGAAACGATCTAAATTAGAATTTTGGGCCAGTTCGAGCTGTTTTTCGAGACGTTTCATCTCGATGATCTCGGACTGAATAGAATCCAAGCGTTCATGCTGAGAAGAAGGCAGTGACGATTTCGAGGACGTTTTCTTTTTTGAAGATTTGGGAGCTGCTTCCTCGCTTTTCTTTAAATCTTTCAGGAGGCGGTCACAGGTGGATTCAGCATCACTGCATTCGCTTTCGAGCTTGGCTAGCTTTTGTTCAGTTCTGTCTCTTGATGCATCTCCATCCTTCAGCGTGGAAAGCTTTTTCTTCGTATCGACTTTCTTCTCATTCAGTCGCTGGAGTCGGCTTTGGGACTGCTTGAGGCGATGCTGGATCTGTTTGATGGACGCCATGGGGAATTCCTGATGGATACATCTATTTTATATATTCTGAAAATGGTCATCAATTCCTTTCTCTCAATTTTTGAGCGTTTTAGTCGGGTGAAAGGTGATCGTGAGAAGAAGAGCAGAGGCGAACGCTTGATCAAAGGTGACCACCCAATAATGCCGGTCCACTTAGGATTCTTCCATGCGTCGTAATATCGTTCATCCAGGAGCCGACTCACTCACTTACGAAATCCGTGCGATCGTTGCGGTTGGGAAACGTATGGAGGCGATGGGCGTTGAAATGCAGTGGGAAAACATTGGGGATCCGATTGCCAAAGGTGAACGGGTCGAGCCTTGGATTAAAGAGAAGGCGGCCGAGGTGATGGAGGACTGCAACTCCTGGGCCTACTGTGACTCCAAGGGAGTTGGAGAAACAAGGGAGGTCCTGGCTGACTTTATTAATCAGCGGGGCGGAGCCAAGGCTAGCTCTGACGACATTCTCTTCTTTAATGGATTGGGAGATGCTATCTCAACGATTTTTTCGGGAATGAGACGTGAAGCTCGAATTCTTGGACCGAGTCCGGCATACTCGACACATTCTTCTGGTGAAGCGGCCCACAGTGGATACGAGCACCTGACCTACCGATGCGACCGTCGCAACGGCTGGCTGCCTGACGTTGAGGACATCCGCAACAAGGTGAGATACAATGACACCATCACCGGGATTTTGCTCATTAGCCCCAACAATCCTACAGGGGCTGTTTATCCTCGTCATCTTCTAGAGCACATAGTCGAGATTGCTCGGGAGTACGACCTGATGATCATCAATGATGAGATATATTCTCATATTATCTATGGAGGGGCCGAGACCGTGCACCTCAGTGAGGTGTTGGGAGATGTGCCGGGAATGTCCTTGCGAGGGATTTCCAAAGAGTTTCCATGGCCGGGAAGTCGGTGTGGATGGGCCGAGGTGTTCAACCGCGAAAAGGACGCGACTTTCGACCGCTACGTCAAATCTCTGGCCGATGCAAAGATGATGGAAGTGTGTTGCACTAGCCTTCCTCAGATGGTCATCCCACGTGTTTACAATGACGACCGCTTTGTGCCCCACCTCGAAAATCGAGCGAAGATGTTCGAAGGGCGAGCCGAAGAAGCTTACGGTATTCTTTCTCAAGTGAAAGGGGTTCAGGCGATTAAACCTCAGGGAGCTTTTTATATGACCGTGGTTTTCGAAGATAACGTCATGAATCGTGGGCAGTCTCTTCCTGCGAAAAATGAAAAAATAAGAGATTATTTAGATGAACTTCTCACTCCAGTTCTTCCTTTAGATCAAAGGTTTGTTTACTGTTTGATGGCTTCAAAGGGGATCTGTGTTGTTCCTCTTTCGAGTTTCTGTTGCGATGAAATGGGCTTCAGGTTCACTCTTCTTGAAGCAGACGATCAACAGAGGGTCAAGAATTTTGAACTGATGGCCGAAGGTATTCGAGAGTATTTGGCCAGTTGCTGAGGTTGTCGGGCATTTCTGCCCTTATTTTTTCATTCAGCCAAAAGTGGGAACCAATCTCCAGTCATTTTTTCGCCCGGCTCTAAGTCTTTAACCTCTGCTTTGTAGCCGTCAGTCACGCAGTGACCTTTGCCGGAGTATTGGGTGCCATCTTCAATGTAGATGGTCACGTGGGCGATTCGCCAGTCGTCAGTGTCATTTCCTCCAGCGCTGTGGGCGCAGTACCCACTGTGGAAGGTGGCGTCACCCGCTTTTAGAGGAAGAGTGACTTTGGGTTGGTACTCCAGTTCAGGGGCTTTGGTCATGAGGTCTTTGGAGTCGTGAAGGCTCTGGGGCTCGAGATCTGTCAGTCGATGACTGCCTGGGATAAAGGACATGCACCCTTTTTCGACGGGAGTGTCCTGAAGGGCAATCCACACTGAGATGGTCTGTGTTTTTCCTGAGAATGGCCAGTAGGGGCGGTCTTGATGCCACTCTGTTGCTAAATTCATTTTCGGAGCTTTGGATAGGAGGTGGTCGTGCCAGATTCTCATGGGCACGCCCGTGAGCTGTTTGGCGATTCCTGCAATTTCCGGAGACAGGCTGAGGGACTTCATGATGTCGTTTTTACGCCAGATGTTCACCTGCTGAGCGAGTCGGTTTTCGTAAGGGTTTCCGTTCAGCGACTCCTGTGGTGCCATGCGTGCAGCTTCTTCCCTGAATTCGGCAGCGCACTCCGGTGTTAGAAGGTTCGGAACTTTGAGGAAGCCATTGTCCCGGTAGGACTGGATGGACTCCACTGAAAGGGAGGAGGTGCCCATTTGGACTTCAGGAAGAGTCTGAATCATGCTCATTTTCGTTGAGTTGGAATAACTGATGGTAGAATAGTCATTAAAAAAATAAATTATTTAACTAATCAAACATTTCATCTGGTGTTTTCAAGCCCTTTTGAGGAACATGACTGCCAAAAGTAAAATCGTTGCTTTTCCTGAGTTCAGAAAGAGTCGACTCCCTTCGATGCTCAGTCTCGGCTTTTCCGTAGAGAATTACCCCGACTTCTCATCATCGAATCTCACTCCGCATGGGCTCGACGTGGTTCTTCTGAGCTTTGTCTATGGTGGGACGGCCGTACACCATCTCGAAGGGGAACGCTATTCGGACACGAAGGGAGACTTGAGCATAACGCACTACGGGCAAAAGCATTTAATTCAGTCTGAGAAGTGCGACGTTTTCAATATCTACTTAGACCCAGAAAAGCACCCCTTGCCGGTTCTGCCCGAAGACCTTCAGGCAACTTTGGCCCAACTGATTCCCCTGCACCCAAACTTTTACCACAACCAGAATAGGGTGATGCGTATTAAGATTACTGATATTAAGGGTATGCTTGACGTTTTGAGGCAAATTGAAACGGAATTATCGAGGCAACTACCAGGGCATGAGGAGATGATGCGTCTTTATTTTAAGACTTTTCTTATTCGGCTCTGCCGAGAGGCCAAACCTCAGCTGTCGAAGATTTCGGAACCAAAGAGCAACAACCCCATGGAGAAATTGAGGCAGCATTTGGATCAGAACTACCGCGAACCTGTTGGGCTTCAGAGATTGGCCGAAGAGCTGAGCGTTCATCCAAACTCTCTGAGTCGAGCCTTCAAAAAACACACTGGTTTTTCACCCATGGAGTATCTTGTTCGGCGTCGTCTTCACGTGGCAATGCTAGATCTGAGAAATAGCGACAACAAAATATTCTATGTTGCGATGGATGCTGGTTTTGGGGACGTGAGTCTCTTCAATCGCCTTTTTAAAAAACACTTGGGGATGACCCCAGGCCAATACAGAAAGCAGTTCTTCTGATCTTGCTGCACTTTAGTGAAGGAGTTGACAGGGCTAGAAATCGGCAAACCTCGCTTTTTCTGGAATTCCTCGGATGACATCAATGTCTGGACCTGCTCTCCTTGTTCTGGCTGCTGGCATGGGCAGTCGCTACGGAGGGCTAAAACAGATCGACCCCGTTGGGCCTGATGGAGAGGCCATCATCGATTACTCGATCCACGATGCTCTAGATAGCGGGTTTTCAAAAGTGGTGTTCGTGATCCGTCGGGATATCGAAACGGCTTTTAAGGAATTTCTTGGTGACCGTTGGACAGGAAAAATCGAAATTGAGTTTGCTTTCCAGGAGTTAGATGATCTCCCAGCGCCCTTTTCAAAGCCAGAAGCTCGAGAGAAGCCATGGGGCACTGGTCACGCCATTTGGGTGGCGCGAAATCAGATTGAGACACCTTTTCTTGTCATCAACGGAGACGACTTTTATGGAAGGGGATCCTTCGCTCTGGCTGCAAAAAAATTAGGCAAGGCCGAGGACGGAGAGAAGGCCGATTATTGCATGGTCGGCTATCGCCTCGCTAACACGCTTTCTGAGAACGGAACGGTCTCTAGGGGAATCTGCGCAACAGACGAAGCTGGAAAACTTGACTCTGTTAAAGAATACACGGCTATAGGTAGAGGAGAGAAGGGAGACCTCTTTCACAAGGGAGGAGATGAGCACAAAGCCTTTGAGGGAAATGAGCTCACTTCTATGAACATGTTTGGCTTCACGCCCTCGATATTTTCTTATCTCGAAGAAGAGTTGAGTTTGTTCTTGAAGACCCAAGGGCAGGAAGAGAAGTCTGAAATATATATCCCCTCAGTCGTCAGCCATCTGATTTCAAGTGGCGAAGCCGAGGTGGAGGTCCTCGATACAGACGAGCAATGGTTTGGTGTCACCTATCGGGAGGACCGTGATGCGGTTAAGAGCCGTCTCATGGGTCTGATCGAAAAAGGGGTCTATCCAAAGGCTCTATAAAGGCTACGGCGCCACTCCTCTTTGATGTATATTAAAAATGTATACAATTAAACTGTCCAATTTAGTTTGTCATTGAGCTCCAAGAGACTTCTCCTTCTTGACGACGACCCCGTCGTTACTCGCTTTTTGTCCATTACCCTTGGGCGAGCGGGCTATGAGTGCATCCAGTGCAACAGTCCGAAAGAGGCATTAGGCCTTTTGGAAAAAGAGCCTTTTGATCTGCTTCTTCTGGATCACCACATGCCAGAAATGAATTCTTTGGAGGTGATGCAGGCGATGAAGGCAAAGAAGGTCTTCATTCCCACGGTGGTGATTACAAGTGAAAAGGAAGAGAGTATTTTTGCCCAATGTATCGAACTGGGGGCTTTGGATTTTCTATCAAAACCTGTAAGTCCGACTCTGCTGGAAAGGAGGGTTGAAATCGCCCTGGCGCAGAAGGTTGAACTGAATCCAGCTCTGATCGACGATTTGAGTAGTGATCATCGTTCAAGACGCTTTGTGCCACCCACTCAGCGACAAGCCGTTCGCTCTGGAGTCATCGAGACGGGACTTGGAGACAGTACCGAGGTGGTGCTCATGGGGCTCGAGGTAAGAGGGAGCGAGGGTTGGCGAAACCAACTTTCTGAAGGGAGGTACGGCCAATTGATGTCCGAACTCTACGACCTTTTTTCTGGAGCTCTGGAAACTCAGGATGGTTGGATCGATAGCTTTGGGGAAGGGAGCTTGAGGGCCGTATTCGAAGGAACAGACATCGAGGCTAGAGCTCTCAGGTCCGCCGTAAAAATTCAGAAGGATCTATTCAATTTTAATAGACAGAAGAAGGATTCTGACGTGGTGGGATTGGAGGTGGGTATCTCAATTCATCGTGGTCAGGTCCAGCCAGGAACTTTCGGGGGGCAAACCCACGTGGCTTCGACTTTGATGGGCTCCCCCTTGATTGCCTGCAAGGAAATCGAACGACTCAATCGGCGATTCAAAGCCCGAATTCTGATCAGTGAGGTTCTCTTACCTGAATTGGACAAGGAAGAATTTCCTATGAGGGAGGTGGACCTTCTTCCCTTTGCCAATCGGGAGAAGCCATTGGGGATTTATGAAGTCTACGCAACTGACCCCTCTCACATTCATTCGCTCAAAGCCGATCACGTGGGCCTTTTTACTCAGGCGATTCAAGATTTTAGAAGTCGACGTTTCGAGATGGCCCTCCGAGGTTTCGGAGAGTGTTTCTCGATAAACAACAGTGATGGCATAAGTCTGGAGTATATTCACCGTTGCCACTACTTTGTGAACCATCCTCCTCGTGAGGAAAGTTGGCTACAGGAGATCAATTCCCTAAAGATGGTGGATTGGTCGGTGAGACGTCGATATGTGCGAAAGCCCTGTGAGATGAAAATCCTCGGGCACTCTCAGTTCAAAGGAGAAGCAGGATCCTCCTTCGAAGGCACACTTTGTGAGATCTCGGTTGGCGGAGCCCGAGCATTCCTGGCAATGCCTGTGCGTGATGGAGACTCGTTGTTGATCACCCTTAAGGCTCCCGATGGTCGGGATTCGATGCGCTTGGCCGGTCGAGTGGTTTGGACGTCCAATCCCAGAGATGACTTGGAGTACCCTCATCAAGTGGGCCTTGAGATTTTGGCTCTTTCTCTCGAAGCGCAGGGAAAACTTAAGGATTGGATTGGTTCTTTGGGTCGAGTCATGATGAGCCGAATGGAGGAGAGAATTCTCTTTGTCGGGTCCAACAGCTCTATTGGGAATGAGATCAGCTCCATTCTTCAGCCCGAAGGGTTTGAGATTGATATTCTTGAGGACGGCACAAAACTCTTTGATCTTCTCGGAGAGGCCTCTTATTGCTCAATCCTATTGGATCTAGAGGGTCTCGGGGAGGTGGGTTTAAATCTACTCAAGAAGCTCAAGAACGAAGTAGGAACCGCAGACATACCCGTGATCGTGCTCACGGGTGGAGAGGATGAACAGATGGTCATTTCCTGTCTCGAGCAGGGAGCAGAGGACTTTATCAAACAGCCCTTTTCTCCGCTCACTCTCAAGGCTAGGTTGAGAACCACGTTGGGTTCAAGCCGGCAACGTGAAGACCAAATGAATCGCCTTCTCAATACTCAACGTCGACTGCGAGAGCATGTCTTTCAAACAGAGGTTGCCCTTCGAGCTAAATCGGCCTTTATCTCGACGGTGAATCATGAGCTCAGAACTCCTCTCAATGGGATACTGGGTGCTGCATCCATCTTGAAGGCTGGAAAGGAAGAGGTGTCTCCGGAGCTTGATCTTATCGAGAGATCGGGTCTTCAGCTTCTGAAAGTTCTCAATGGTATGCTCTCTCTCGTGAGTCAGGATACGGAGAGCAAACTTCAGCTGAGTCCTTATTGGATTCGGCGGGAGCTACAGGAGGCAACGAAGACGATGATGTTGAAAAAACCTGAGGGGATTCGTTTTCAGGTTCGTTTTGATATTGCACGGGATCATCATGTCCTTTGTGACCAAGGAAAGCTGGACCTGATCCTTTTCAATCTCGTCGATAATGCCTTTAAGTTCACGGGTGAGGGCATGGTAAAACTTTCGATCAAGCTGTTGAAGGAGAGTGAAGAAAATGTGACTCTACGCTTTGATGTAAGAGACGATGGGAGAGGTATTCGCACTGGTGACCTTGAACGCATCTTCACTCCCTTCACTCAGGCTGACCAGAAACTGAACCGTGAACATGAAGGTTTGGGCCTAGGTTTGGCCATCAGTTCAAAGTTTGCTAAGCTGATGGGTAGCAGAATTGAGTGCAACAGTGAACCAGAGCAAGGAAGTCATTTTTGGTTTGAACTTAAATTGAAAAAAGAGGCCCCCTCTCAACTTGAGGAAGAAACCGGAAGCGAGGCCCTTGGGGAAGAGCCTGAGGAAGAGGGGTTGAGGCTCCTCGTCGCAGAGGACAACGAGGAAAACCAACTTCTTCTCAAAGCTTTCTTCAAGAAAATGGATCAGAAGTTTGATCTGGCGGAGAATGGGCGTGAAGCTTTCGAGAAAGCGAAATCAGGGAATTATGATCTGATTTTAATGGACGTTCACATGCCGGAGATGGACGGACTGGAGGCCACCCGTCTCATCAGGGAACACGAACAAAGTGAAGGGCGACGAACCGTCATCGTTGCCCTGACAGCTCTCTCGATGTCTGAGGATCGTCAGAGGTGCCTCGACGCAGGGATGGACGACCATCTTTCCAAGCCCATCCAATTTAAGACGCTGAAGGCTTTTCTTGCCCGAGGGTTTAAGTCGTCGTAACTGAGGACTCGGCGGGGGCGTCTCCGAAGCTGCCGACGAGCATCTCTCTTTTTTTTCCGTATCCTTTGGTGCGGTTCATTGAAAAACCTACCTGGCCCAAACCGCGACGAACGAAGCCAGCAGAGGTGAAGCTTGCTAAGGTTGAACCATTCATGCTAAAATCAGCCATGCTGGAGAAGAGCTCCTCCGTCCACATTTCAGGATTGCGGGCGGGAGAAAACCCATCGAGGAACCAGTGATCGACGGATTTACTTGGAAAGTTCTTAAACCATTCAGAGGCAGTACCGTGAAAAATATCGATGGTTAGGGTGGAGTCTTTCATGTCGAGTCGATGCCACCCGGTAGAGGGTTCAGTCCAGGTTTCTGATAGTTGATGCCTCCATGGCTCGAGCTCAGTCCAGTTGTGGTGACAAGCTTCAAAGTTGCTCTTGGAAAGAGGGTGGGCCTCAACGCTGATGTAGTGCAGGGGAGATTGAACTTTCCATGTAGAGCGACGCTGGAGCAGAGCTAGAAGGTTGAGTCCAGTTCCAAATCCGGTTTCGGCGACGACGCTCTTAGATGTTTGTACATAGTTCTCGCCGAGACCATTTCCGTCGAGGAAGAAATGGCGACTTTCATTAAGTCCGTCTATGGATCCATAGTAACTTTCATTATACAATCTAGATTTTGGCCGTCCCTCTTCGAAGGTGAAGTTTTTTTTGTCTAGCGAAAGATCTGTCATCGTGCCATCAGCAGATACCGCCAGGGCGCGGGGTAACCTTCTACGGTCTTGGTAGAGTCATTGGGGTGGAGGAAGTCCGAGAGGCTTTCAAAAGGACGCGGACAGTGGTGTGTGTTTCTTTGTTCCTGAGGAGTGGTGGGTCCGGTGTGGAGAACTCGGACTTCTCTAAAACCACTGCGGGTGAGCCAGTTCTCTAAACAGGGAACTGAGGGGAGGAACCAGACGCCGGGTGCCTTGGCATAGCGTGGGTGAGGGAAAAGAGAGATGGGGTCCTGGGAATCAATCCCCATTCCTTCTAAGACCAACCATCCCCCAGGCTTGAGGGCTTTTTTTAGAATTTTGAGTTGGCTGAGAGGTTCTGGGTGATGATAGAGAATCCCCAAAGAGAGAATGATGTCGAATGTTTTTGGAAAGGCCTGGAGGTGTTCTTGCCCGAGTAGATGGAAGTCGACCCGTGGCAGTTGGAGGGAGCCGGTCAGAAGTCTCCACTGAAGAAGAAAACGCGGGGTGGGGTCGATGCCTAGGAGCCATTCAGGATCTTCCTGAGCCATGTGAAGGAGGTAATACCCGTTGTTGCAGCCGACATCGAGAACTTTTTTTCCCCAAAGTGGAGGCAGGTGAGGTTTGAGCCGGTCCCACTTCTGATTTGATTGCCATTCGGCGTCGAGCTTTTCCCCAAATAAGGAGAAGGGGCCTTTTCTCCAAGGGTTCATCTTGGACAGGAGTTGCTGAAGGATGGTGTGTTGTTCCTCGGAGAGGTCGTCCCTTGAGCCAATGGTAATCATGCCCTTTTCTTCGCCTAAAATAACCCCATTTGGGGCTAATTTGATGAAGTCACTGACGTCTTCGCGATAGGTTTGGAGGGCCTTGGCGAGGAGGCGCTCCTGAGCCTCGCGAATTTCCTGGGTGAGGAAAGAGCGTAGCTCAGGTGTGGCGTGTTTCAGGAGTCTCGAAGGGTCCTGACTTAATGATTCTAGGGCCAAATGGGGTCTTTTTCAGAAAAACGACTTGTGAATATCCGAGGCACCTTAAAAACTTCCTACACCCCCGTATTTTTAAAGGATTCTGAATGTTCAGCAAGCAGGATTTAATCAAGGAGCTGACTGAGTCAACGAGCACCTTCGCAACGAAAGCAGAAGCCGAGCGCGCTATTGCTGGCGTTACCGACGGCATTAAGTCTCTCGTTTCAAAGTCTGAATCTGAAGGCGTCAATCTCGTTGGTTTTGGTTCATTTCGTAAGGTCACTCGAGCTGCCCGTCAAGGACGTAATCCTGCTACAGGTGAAACCATCCAGATCGCCGAAAGCAAGAGCGTTAGCTTCAAAGTTTCAAAGCCTTTCAAAGAAAGCCTGAAATAAAAAATCTGTGCCGAAAGGCCAGCTAATCTAAGCAACCCCGGGAGGCTCAGCCTTCCGGGGTTTTCTTTTTATAGGGAGACTTGGTTCATGTGTGGACTCGTTGGCTACGTTGGTCATCAGCAGACCTGTCGTTTCCTTGTCGAAGGACTGAAGCGCCTCGAGTACCGTGGGTACGATAGTGCGGGCATTGCCCTCCACACTGGAGATGACATTCATCTCCTCAAACGGCAGGGCAAGATTGCGAATCTGGACTCTGATCTCTCGAAGGTGCCTCCCAGCACCCTTGGAATTGGGCACAACCGCTGGGCCACTCACGGTAGCCCTTCTGACCTCAATGCTCACCCTCATCTCTCCTACACTGGAGACATCGCCATTGCTCACAATGGCATTATAGAGAATTACCAGGACATTCAGGAGGAACTGAAAGCCAAGGGCATCGCCATGAATTCCGAAACGGATTCGGAGGTCATCGCTCACCGAGTTCAGCTAGAGATGGATGAGAATCCAGACCTCAGCTTCGAAGAAGCCATCAAGCGAACGATTCCAAAACTGTCTGGGACCTATGGGATCCTCTTTCTCCACAAAAAACTGCCTGGAGTTTTGATTGGTGTGAGAAATGGTTCCCCCCTTTGCTTTGGGGTCGGAGATCACGAAGGCGAATTTGTGATCTCTTCAGACGTTGTGGCATTTGCCACCCACATGCAACAGGTCATCCATCTGGCTGACAGAGAAATGGTCGTGATCAAAGATGGAGAGTACAGCACGATTGATTTTTCTGGAGAAATCGTCGAGAAGAAGGCTGAGACCATCGACCAGATCCAAAGTACGGCGAGCAAAGGTGAGTATGACCACTTCATGCTCAAGGAGATTTACGAACAGCCTGAATCCATCGGCCGAGCTACGGGAGGGCGACTCCTTGTCGATGAAGGCACCTGTAAATTAGGAGGCATCAACCTTTCTGTCCGAGATATGTTGGATGTGAACCACGTCTGTTTTGTGGGATGCGGAACATCTTACCACGCCGGACTATTGGGGGTCTACCTCATCGAGAAATTGGCTCGGATTCCGGCAACGGCGGAGATTGCCCCGGAGCTGAAGTATCGAAACCCGATCGTTCGAAAAAAGACCCTTTATGTGGGGATTTCTCAGTCGGGAGAAACGGTAGATACAAACTCGACTTTGCAGGAAGTTCTGAACAAAGGTGGCCATGCCATTGGGATATGCAATGTGGTGGGATCTTCCATGGCCCGTCTTTTAGGAGCGGGAATTTATGTCCATGCCGGGTTGGAGGTCTCCGTCTGTTCCACGAAAGCCTTCACCTCTCAAATTGCGGCCATCTATCAGTTGGCCATCCTCATTGCTCGCTCACGAGATCTTTCAGCCAACGATGGCGAAAGATTGGTGCGAGGGCTTCAGGAGCTCCCAGGCAAGGTGTCGGAAGTCTTGGCTCGTGCCGAGGAAGCTAGAGCCGTCGCCAAGCGTTATAGTCACCTCCATAACTTCCTCTTTATGGGTCGTGGCATGAACTATGCCGTGGCTTTGGAGGGAGCGTTAAAACTGAAAGAGGTGGCTTACGTCTTTGCGCAGGGGTACTCGTCTTCTGAAATGAAGCATGGGGCCATCGCGCTCATTGACCCAGAGTGTGCCTCTATATTCATCGTACCCGACGATGAGATGAAAACGAAGAACCTTTCCAATATCGAAGAGGTGAGAGCGCGACACGGAAGGGTGTTAGCCATAGCGACCGATGGGGATACCGAAGCTGAAAAAGTCGCCGATGACGTGCTTTACATTCCGAAAACGGAACCTGAGCTCACGCCTTTTCTCAGCGTGATCTACCTTCAATTTTTCAGCTACTATGTGGCTCTTGAGTTGGGGCGTGACATCGATCAGCCGCGAAATTTGGCAAAATCAGTGACAGTGGAGTAAGTCTCAATAGCCCCGAGGGTCTGTCGGGGCCTAATTTTCCCTTGAGATGTATTTGAGAATTTCGACGACTTGCTCAGGACTGGTTGCCCAAGCTTTAGCTTCTCCGTCGACTTCTTTTAGGGCGTGCACCAAATCGGGACTGTGAAGGGTGACGTAAGGTTTTCCCATTGCGGCACATTGACCAGCTTCAAAGGCAGCGTTCCACTGTTTGTATTTGTCACCAAATCTGACGATGGCCAGATCGCATTCCTGAATCAGAGCTTTGGTTCTGATGGCATTGACCTTGGCTGACTTGTGGTCTCGCCAAAAGGAATTTTCCTCTAAACCTAGTGGGTCTCCTGCTGCGTCGCTGGCTTCATGGTCGGTGACGGCTGAGGTAAAATTGATGTTGAGGTCCGCAGATTCAGACGCCTTAATGATTTGGTCTCGCCAATCCGTGTGAATTTCTCCTGAGAGATAAACGATTCGTGGATCTCGCTTCAGTTCTTTTTGAGACATGTCAGAAAAACCCATGAAAAAGCATCAAAGGAGCATAGCCTAGGAGTTTTTACTTCACCACCATGTTTAATGTGAGCCATCTAAGGAGAGAAATTTGAGTAAGTCCCAACCGAATGTGATTTTGGTCATGACCGATGATCAGGGGTACGCCGACCTTGGTTGTACGGGCAACCCTTGGATCAAGACCCCAAATATCGACCGCTTCCACGAAGAGTCGGTGAGGATGACGGATTTCCATGTGCAGCCTTTGTGCACGCCGACTCGAGGAGCTCTCATGAGTGGCCATCGACCGATCCGTAATGGCGCATGGGCCACAAATTGGGGGCGGTCCATTCTTAGAAAATCAGAGACCACCATGGCCGATGTATTTAAGTCAGGTGGTTACCGGACGGGTATGTTTGGGAAATGGCACCTTGGCGATTGCCACCCTTATCGACCCTTTGAGCGGGGCTTTGATCATACCGTTGCTCACAAGGGTGGAGGAGTGGGGCAGACTTCTGATTTCTGGGGCAACAACTACTTTGATGACACCTACTTTTCCAACGGTCAGGCGAGAGGCTATATTGGCTATTGCACGGACGTCTGGTTTGAGCAGGCCATGGACTGGATTGATGATGACGATGACAGACCTTTCTTTGCCTACATCGCGACGAATGCGCCTCATTGCCCTTATCTGGTGGATGACCGCTATGCGCAGCAGTACCGTGATAACCCCGACATTCTAGAGCCAGAGTTTTACGGAATGATCACTAATATCGATGAAAATTTTGGGCAATTGATGGAGTTCCTTGATGAGAAGGGTCTTGCCGACAACACCATTTTAGTTTTCATGACAGACAACGGATCGAGTGGTGGAGCCAAGGTGGATGAAGAAGGTTTCGTTAAAAAAGGATACAACGCGGGAATGCGAGGACTAAAAGGTTCTTACTACGATGGAGGGCATCGAGTCCCCTTCATGATTCGTTGGCCCGACGGTCGCCTTGAGGGAGGAAGGGATATTGGAGAAATGGCATTGGACGTCGATGTGCTTCCAACCATGATCGATCTCTGTGGACTTCCTGATCCAGGAGTGAAGTTTGATGGCATGAGTTTTGGCTCGACCTTTTCTGATGAAGCCTTGCCAGAGAGAACTCATTTTCTTCAGATCAAGCAGAGAACGGAAGCTCCCGAACAGTGGCGTTCTTGTGTGATGACTTCCCAGTGGCGCCTGATTGGCTATGACGAACTATACGACATTAAGAAAGATCCAGAACAGCGAAGGAATGTCATTGATGAGAATGTTGAAGTGGCCAATCGTTTGAGGCAAGAGAATGACGTGTGGTGGGAGGAAGCGAAAGACTATTTCGAAGACTTATGCCCCATCTATCTTGGTGCCGAAGAAGAGAATCCGGTCACGCTTTCTTCGATGGATTTAAATGGAGACAATATTCCCATCGTTTGGACTCAGACCATGGTGGTTTTTGGTCGGGAGGCTTTGGGGTCTTGGTATGTGAATGTCACCCGCACAGGGAGATATCGTATTGATCTGAGGCGGTGGCCGACGGAGTTGCCGATTCCCATCTCAAGCACAGTTTCTCGAGAATGCTCCGATGGGCTGATTTACGCGAGAAAAGACGAGAAGCTCCACGCGATCACTGAAGCAGACAGGGCGACCATGACGATATGGGGCAAAACCCACAGCATTGAGGTTTTGCCAGAGAACGAACGAGCTCATTTCGAGGTCGAACTGGAGAAAGGTCAGACGGATCTGGACGCCTGGTTCTGGAAGGGTGAAGAGAGACTGGCTAACGTTTATTTCGTTGAAGTTGAATTTCTCGGGGACATCTCCGCATAAGTTTGGATGAGTAGATCTTCGATGAGCAGTCTTTCGAAGCACGGATCAGGAGGAGGGATCCGCCTTCTTGTTCATGATATCGATGGCTGCCTCAATCCTCCCGATGGGGAAGACTTTGGGCCGGGTGATTCGGGTGGACTTAGCGAAAATCAGTCGAAACAACTTGGTCGGCTAAAAGCATGTCTTGAGGCGATGAACGTTCAGCTGGTTTTAAACACGGGGAGAAACCTTGAGGACTCCATGGCGATGGCAGAGGGACTGGTTGGAAATTGCTGTCGTTATGGTCTTTTTGAGCATGGAGCTTACGGTTGGGATTTTAAAAAAGACCAGGAAATCGATCTTCATCAGTTGTCCCTAGAACAAGGAGATTCTGACCGAGCTAGAAAGTATGAAGAAATGGCGGTCATTCCCAGATTGATTGAATGGTATCGAGAGAAGGGGAGGCATCGACTCTCGGAGCGCCTGGGTGTGGAGCCACCTCCTCTGAGGAAGCGATCGAACCTTTCCCTTGAGTGTGTTCAGGGACTGAAAGCTCCTCATTTGATGAAAAATCTGATGGAAGTGGTCGAGGAGGGTTTCAAAGAGAAAGGCGACGAGCCTCTGGTCTACTGTCACAGTGACCATTTTGTGGATGTGCTTGGGACGGTCCACAAATCCGATGGAGCCCAGCTCCTTTGTCGACAGCTGGGGTTCAGCGGAGAAGAAGTTTTGGTGGTAGGAGACGGCATGAACGACATGGACATGTTCAGCCAATGGCCCAACCTTCTTTGTCCTTCAAATGCCTTCGGAGACCTTAAGGAGCTATGTCGGAGAAGAGGCGGAGTGGTTTCTGATCAACCTTACGTCGAAGCAACGTTGGCCTTTCTTAGAAGCGGGCAATTTAGCTGAGAGGTCGTCTTTCTGAGGGTGATAGAAAAAAGTGAAAACTCTTACATTCTTGCGGAAATGAGTCATTTTCGTTTTAGATTTATATAAGACCCGTAGCATGACCTTGAGAACAGCTGAGACTCAGCCCTTCTCAATCTGATTCTTGGAAGAGAATCTCTTGCTATGATGCTACAAAAAAAACAGACCTTCTTCAAGACCTGCCTACTCATCTCCTCGATGTTTTTCGGAGGGGCATCGCTTTTCGGGGAAGTCGTCTCAACTTCAGGGAACGTCAATTTTAATATCGATGACTCTGGCTTTAACGAGATGGTTCTGAGCGCCAACGGTCTGGGAATCGGTGATAACCTTATTGCGTCATCGAATTTGGAGGTCCAAGGGAATTCGATTATAACCAAATCCTTATCTGTTGGGTCAACGGCATCTTTTTCCTCAAATCTCCATATTTCGGGAACTCTGGAGCAGAGCTATCAAGAACAGGCGACGACGACGACCATTGGAAATCACAGTGTGGTGATGGCAGACAGTTCTTCTGGAAATATTCAATTGACCTTGCCCACAGCCTCAACGGTTGAGGGAAGACTGATGGAGATCAAGAAGACGTCCATTACAAACGTTGTCGAGATCATTGGTGGAGGTAATCTTGATGGCATGACCGGTTATCGGCTGTCTTCGGGTAATCTCGGCAGCCTTCAACTGATCAGTGCATCCGGGAATTGGCATGTGCTCTCAGTCAGTCGAGCAGATAGTTTTCACTAGGATATTTTTCTCAAGCCGAATCGTCTAGTCTGACGGTGTTAGGTGTCGTTCTGAGGTGTTAAGACATCGGCTTCAACCAAGGCTGCTTTAACAGCTCTAAAAAGTCGATGGGAAGCTTCGAGGTTATCGAGAGCCTTGTCGTGATTGTGGGTTTCAATGGCAACCGGTCCTCGGTAGCCAGTCGAATGAACCATGCGGAAGATGTCTGTGTAGGGAATTGACGTTTCGTCACCCAGGAAAGTACAGCGTTTCGCTTTGACGTGGATGATTTTGGTATGCTTAGCATTAGAGTTAGCGAAGGAGCGCAGGTCCCGTGGCTTTTCCTCGAAACTGTGGAAGACATCCCAGGCCTGACCACACGAGCTAAGGCCTCTTCGATGGAACTCCTCGATGACTCGATGGGTTTCATGGGTGTGGCACCCACAATTCTCAAAGGCTAGGACCAGCCCTGCCTCATGGGCCTTCTGAGCGATGGGGAAAAAACTTTCAATCACCTGATTGAAGAGCCCGTCGTCTGAAGATAGCAATCCCAGCTGTGGCCTTTTGGGCTGCCAATGGTAAAAGGAGCGAATGAGGCGGCAGTCCAGAATGTCCGCTGCCTGAATAAGGCCTTCAAGGGTAGCCCATTCTTTTTCTAAGGCTTCAGCATCGGGAAGGTGTTTCTTGCCGAGTGAGCTTTCAAGACAGGCGACGGCTAGGCCCTGATCATCAAGAAATTTTTTGAGCTCTTTAAGTTCTTCTTGGGACTGCAGATGGACGGCTTTTCCGTTGATGTTGGCTCTCAGATCCACATAAGGGGCCCCCCAATCTTTGATATGAGGAGCGGCTTCAAAGACATCAAGGCCTAGTTCATCGGTGAAAACGGTGATATTCATGTGGAGTTGAGGCCCCTTTTCTAGGGCGGTAAGTTCGGAATAAAGGTTTTACTATTTTATCGTTTCTCGGCTTGTATTCGACAGGAATTTGACGGGATATGTGTGGAATATGACGATTTATTATTGGATATCGCTGAGTGCCGTCATACTGAACTAAAAAAAATACAGGAATTAACTCTTCACTCAATGAAATTCGAAAGCCTCCCCTTCTCCCATCAGAAGAGTGAAGGGGGATTTCATTTCATCCATTCCGTGGAACGAAAGAGAGGGGAGAAGGATTACGTCGCACCGAGGCACACACGAAAAGATCATCAGCTATATCTGTGCATAACGACGAAAATTAGAGCGACTTTGAGATCTGAGAGTTTCACTCTGAATCCCGGTGAATTTGTGATCGTCCCTCCAGGTTGCCCAAGAGGATATAAGGGAATAGAAACGGAGCCCGAATATCTTCTGATCCATTTCAGTCACCATGGCAGGAGCTTTGAAAAGCTATACGGGGTGAAGGGGAAGTTGCGAAAGGATGCTAGCGCCGTGAGCCGACGACTGGTTAGAGAGCTGGCTCGAGCTTTTCCGGAGACTGAACAGATGCTGTACGCGCTG
>Ga0233432_10001479_pt1 | contig 22788 bp, 23 predicted proteins | sample SI_122_August201_6_FD_179870 | JGI IMG/M metagenome (GOLD analysis project Ga0233432, IMG submission 179870) | Seawater microbial communities from Saanich Inlet, British Columbia, Canada - SI_122_August2016_10_MG | ecosystem: Environmental > Aquatic > Marine > Inlet | place: Canada: British... | reverse complement strand
TAATAATATGGCTTGTGAAGACCTGGAATTAGCCACAACTCTAGCTGTGGCCATTAAAGAGATTAATAAAGATATTATTTATCTGGTACCAACGGGTTCACAAATGGAAGTTGCTGCTAAGAAAAATAATTTGAGAATAGCTTGTGAAATTTTTGCAGATAGAAATTATGAAGATAATGGAAACTTAATTTCTAGAAGTAAACCAAATGCTTTAATCACTGACCCTGAATTAGCAAAGAAACATGTGTTGAGCATGGTTAAAAATCAGGCAATAAATTGTCTCAGTGGTAAACAGATACCTTGTGAGATTGACTCGGTTTGTATACATGGTGATAATGAAAGCTCATTGGCAACTGCAAAATCTATTAAAGATAATTTAGTTAATAATGGGTTAATATTGAAACCTTTAAACAAAATGGAAAAATTTAATTAAAAATGAAAAAACTTATTTATACTTTACTAATAATTATAGCTCTTACTAATAATTCATTTTCAGCTGGTGATAGTAATACTACTGCTAAAGCTTCAGACTACACAAAAGCAAAAAATTTAATTAACTCAGCTAAGAAATATGAAAAAAAAGGAAAAATTGACAAAGCACAAGAAAGATATGCTAAAGCACAGAAACTTCTTTTAAAATCTAATGATGAAAAACCACTGCAGGCAGATACTTTAAATTATTTAGGTTTTACTACTAGAAAACTTGGAGATTATGAAAAAGGTGAGAAATTTTACCTACTAGGTCTAGAAATTGAACCTAATCATAATGGAATAAATGAGTACCTTGGTGAGCTTTATGTGGTTACAAACCGAATAGATATGGCTAAAGAAAGATTAGAAGTTTTAAAAACTTGTAATTGTGAAGAATATGAGGAGCTAAAAGAAATTATCGACGGTTCAAAGAAGTCTAAATATTAAAACATTGAATTAAAATAATTATTTAATATTATAAAAAAATCTTGATCGAAGAATTCATAATTTTAACTCAAATCATCTTTATTGATATCATCTTAGCAGCTGATAATGCTATTATCATTGGATTAATTGCTGCTAACTTTGTACCAAAAAATAGAAAGCAAATAATTCTCTGGGGTGTAGCTGGAGCTTTAGTTTTTAAAATTATTTTTGCTCTTTTTGCTACTTACTTATTTGAATTTTATTATATTAAAATTTTAGGTGGACTACTTCTAATTTGGATTGTTAATGATTTAAGGAAAGATTTAGTTGAAATGAAGAATAAGATTAAATCACCAGTAAAAAAATCAACAGAACCTTCATTTGTAAAAAGTATTTATAAAGTTTTATTTGCAGATATTACAATAAGTTTTGATAACGTTATTGGGGTAGTTGGTGCTGCAAAAGGTCATTTTGGCTTCATGATATTTGGTCTTGTTTTATCTGTAGTATTAACTGGAGCATTAGCTACTTATTTAGCTAATTATATTCAAAAAAACTTATGGATAGCCTATGTAGGGTTAGGTTTTATTTTAATTGTAGCTCTTCAACTAATAATTGGTGGTTTAAATGATTATGGCGTCTTATCAATTAACGAAACATTCAAACAATATTTTTAATTTAGTATGAATGTTTTTTAGTAGGAAACTTACTTCTAATTACATCTTTCTTAAACTTTAGTGCAGCATCATTTATTTGTTTTTCAATATTTGAATACCTTTTCACAAATCTAGCTTTAATTTTATTCAGACCTATCAAGTCGTCAGTAACTAAAACTTGACCATCACAATGTACTGATGCCCCAATTCCAATTGTAGGAACTTTAACAGTTTTAGTAATTTCTTTTGCTAATGAGCTTTCAACACACTCTAAAACTATTGAAAATACACCAGCATCTTCTAAAAGTTTAGAATCTCTTAAAATAATTTTTCTTTCTGTTATTTCTTTTCCTTTAAATTTAAAATTTGTTGCAGATTGTGGCAGAACACCAAGATGTCCCATCACTGGAATTTTATTCTTAATTAAAGTTTTAATTATTTGAATTACCTTTTTACCCCCCTCAAGCTTGATTGCATCACACTTCGTTTTAGAGATTATTTTTTTTGCATTACTTAAGGCTTCTTTTGAGTTACGGTAAGTATTATGAGGCATGTCTACTACCATTAAACTTTTTTTAACACCCATTCTTACGCTTTTAGAATGTTCAATCATCATATCCAGTGTCACTTTTTTTGTAGAAGAAAAGCTATAAAGTACAGAGCCAAGGGAGTCGCCTACTAATACAAGGTCACAGTGTCTATCTATTATTGATGCTATATTTTTAGAGTAAGCAGTAAGACTTATAATTTTGGATTTATTTTTTTTTTTAATAAAGTTTAAGATTTTTTGACTCATTTTTTACCAAACACCTTCATTTTTCATTGAGGCCCAAGGTTCTTTAATCTCTAAATTACCCTCTTGTAAGATTTCTATAGAAATATTGTCTGGAGATCTGACAAATGCCATATGACCATCTCTAGGTGGTCTATTAATTGTATATCCCATATCTTGAAGTCTCTCACAAGTTTGATAAATATTTTCAACACGGTATGCTAAGTGACCAAAATTACGAGATCCATCACCTAACTCATCACCATCCCAATTGTAGGTTAGCTCTAGTTCGGCTTTTTCATCGCCAGGTGCTGCTAGAAAAATTAAGGTAAATCTACCTTGCTCATTTTCCATTCTTCTAGTTTCAATTAAACCTAATCCCTTACAGTAGAAATCTAATGATTTTTCCACGTCTGAGATTCTGATCATGGTGTGTAAATATTTCATAATATTATGTACTCTATAGTAAAGTATTACTCTAATTCAATGGTACTAGGTGGTTTTGAAGTAACATCATAAACAACTCTGTTTATACCTCTAATATTATTAATAATTTGATTAGAGATTGATTGCATAAAACCTTTAGGAAAATCAAAAAAATCAGCAGTCATTCCATCTTCAGAGGTAATTGCTCTTAACAAACAAATATGTTCGTAAGTTCGATTATCACCCATAACACCCACAGTTTTTACTGGTAGGAGTGCAGCATATGCTTGCCAAATTTTATCATATAACCCATGCTCTCTTAAAGCTTTTATAAAATAGAAATCAGCCTCTTTTAAAATTTTAATTTTTTCATTGGTTATAATACCGGGCATTCTAATAGCTAGACCAGGACCGGGAAATGGATGTCTAGAGATTATGTCATTAGATAAATTAAGTTCTAATCCTAATTTTCTAACTTCATCTTTAAATAAAAATTTAAGAGGTTCTACTAATTTTAATTTCATTCTTTTAGGAAGGCCCCCTACATTATGATGTGATTTTATTTTTGAAGTTTGACTACCAGTCACAGATTTACTTTCAATTAAGTCTGGATAAAGAGTGCCCTGAGCAAGAAATTTAACATTCTTAATTCTATTAGCATATCTTTCAAATATTTTAATAAATAGATTACCAATGATTTTTCGTTTTTTTTCAGGATCAGATACATTTGTTAATTTTCTAATAAATTCTTTTTCTGCATTAACATAAATCAAATTAATTTTTAATTTTTTCTTAAAAGTATTAACTACTTGTATTTCTTCATTTTTTCTTAAAAGGCCATTATTAACAAAAATACAAGTTAAATTTTTTCCAATTGCTTTGCTTAATAATTGTGCAACCACACTACTATCCACACCACCCGACAATCCACAAATTACTTTGTTGTCACCTACTTGGTCTTTAATTTCATTAATTAATTTTAATTTTTGATCTTTTGATGACCAGTTTTTTTTAATTTTACAAATAAGAAAAACAAAATTTCTTAATAAAATTTTACCTTTATTAGTGTGTGTTACTTCAGGGTGAAATTGTACACCATAAAAATTTTCTTTAATATTTTCAATAATTGTTAATTTAGAGTTTTTTGTAGAAGCTATAATTTTAAAATTTTTTGGCATTTTTGATACTTGATCAGCATGGCTCATCCAAACATCACTTCTATTATTTTTATTAAAAAAATTCTTAGTTAAAGTACTATTGGATACTTTGTTTATAGTGGCTAAACCAAATTCTCTATGTTTTGATTTTTTAACTTTGCCACCTAATAGTTTTGACAATATCTGATGTCCAAAACATATACCCAGGATTGGAATTCCAAGTTTTAATATCTTCTTATCAAATTTAAATTTATCATTTTCATAAACATTAAGAGGTCCACCAGACAGTATTATTCCAGCAATATTATCTTTTGTAATTTGAGCTATTTTTATTTTTTTATGACTTACAATTTCTGAAAAAACCCCTAATTCCCTTACTCTTCTTGCAATTAATTGTGTAAATTGAGAACCAAAATCGATTATTAAGATTTTACTTAAATTATTACTAAGACTCATTTTTAGGTTCCAAATTCTTTAAGGATTCTAAAATAGAATTTTTCTTATCACACAATTTATTGCAAATTTTTGAAAAATTATCTGCTAGTTCTTTTACTTTGGAATAATTAGATCTTTTTAACTCTATTTCCATAAGCATGTAGTTTGCTTCTTCATTTTTTGGATCAAGTAATAACACTGTATCTATATTTTTTTGTTCTTCTCTTTTGTTCTCTTCAAAATTATAAATTTTTGCTAAATACAAATATGAATCTTTGTCCTTAGGGTTAAAAACAATACTTCTTTGAAATAAAAATTTAGATTCTTCATATTTTTGTTCATCGTATTTATTTTTTCCTTCTTCAAAAAAGTTATTTTCTGCAAAAGAAGAACTTCCAAAATTTAAAATTATAAATAGGACAATTATTAATTTATTTATTGTTCTCATTAATACTTGCTCTCATTTTTAACTTGATCAACATTATGAACCATACTTTCATAAAAACCAGCCTTAGTTATTTTTACAAAATTTGGTTTATTTTTAAGGTTTGGTACTTTTTTTGCACCTAGATATCCCATAGATGATTTTAATCCTCCAATTAATTTATAAATTATACTTTTCACATCACCTTTATATTTCACAAAACCTTCTACTCCTTCTGGAACATATTTAGATATATCTTTTTGTTTGGTTTGAAAATATCTATCAGCTGATCCTTTATTCATCGCACCAACTGATCCCATTCCTCTAAAACTTTTAAATAACTTACCATTTTTTTTAATTAGTTTTCCAGGTGTTTCTAAGCTTCCTGCAAACAAAGATCCAATCATTATAGCATCGGCACCTGCTGACAATGCTTTAGCTAAATCACCTGAATATTTAATTCCACCATCTGAAATTATTTTTACTTTATTGTTTTTAACACCTTTTTTAACTGCAAGGATCGCACTTAATTGTGGTACACCAATGCCTGCGACTAGCCTAGTTGTACAAATTGATCCTGGCCCTATTCCAACTTTAATAATATCTACTCCTAATTTTATTAAAAATTTTGCTGCTTCAGCTGTTGCAATATTTCCAGCACATAGAGTTGTTTTGTTTGTTTTTAATTTTTTTATAGCTTTAATAATTTCAGCTACTTTTTTGCTATGTCCATGAGCTGTATCCACAACAATTAAATCAACTTTTTCTTTTAAAATTGCTTTTGCTCTTTTAAGTTCTAAAGGACCAGCTCCAACTGCCGCACCAACTAATAAGTTTAATTTTTTAACTTTTTTAATTTCTTCAACTTGTTTTTTAATATCCAAATTTCTATGAATTACACCAATGCCTCCTGCTTTAGCTATTGCTATAGCCATTTTACTCTCAGTAACTGTATCCATTGCAGAGGATAATAAAGGTATTTTTAATGTTAAATTAGATGATAATTTAGTGCTGGTATCAACTTCAGAAGGTAAAACTTCTGAGTATTTTGGTGCCATTGTAACATCGTCAAAAGTGAGAGCTTCTTTTATAGGATCCATAATCATTTATATATGATTCCCCTCAAAAAAAAAGTCCCTATCTTAAGATTTTACAAATAATAAAACTTTCCTTAGATTCTTTTCTGCTAGACTTGGGTTTAAACACCTTCACTTCTTTAAATAATTTTTTGCCCAAAGCAACAATTTCGTTAAATGATGAGCCTAGAAAAATCTTAGAGACAAATCGTCCTTCTTTAACCAACATTTCTTTGGAAAAATTCATAGCCTCCATTGCAAGTTCACCAGTATAAATTGCATCTATATCTTTTATACCCGTTGTATTTACAGCCATATCAGAGACAACAACATCCACTTTTGATTTGAATAAAGCTTTTATTTTTTCTTGAGATTCTAAATCAGTAAAATCACCTTTGATTTGGATTGTATTCTCAATTTCTTCCATACCTTTTAAGTCGATTGAAACCAACCTTCCACTTTTTACTGTTCTTGAAATATATTGAGACCAGCTACCAGGTGATGCCCCTAAATCGATTACAGATATTCCATTTTTAAATATCTTAAATTTTTCATCTATTTCTATTAATTTATATGCTGATCTGGCTCGATACCCGTCTACCTGAGATTGTCTAACATAAATATCTCTTTTTTGTTTATTAATCCAGTTTTTAGAAATTCTATTTTTTTTCAATTAATGACCAAACCTTAAGCTTTTTGATAAAATTTTACCCTCTAAAGTTTTTATATCTATCTTTACTTCTCTATGTAATCTCATGTCTTTATCTCCATCCCAAATCCCAGATGCAAGATGTATTATACCCAGTTTATGATTGGGCAAGTAAGGCTCCACAAAGCTTTTTTCTTTTTCATTAAATTTTGGTAAAAGATTACTAACTAACCAATTGCAATTATGAGGTAGGAACTCTGTTTCTAAATCGTCAATGTAAACTGACATGTTAATAGCCAATTGTTCTGAACCAAAAATATTTCCAGCTTTAAGTGTTTGTTCTAAATTTTTTTGCCAAGTCGTCCAGCCAACTGAATTTTTTTCTAAAGAAAAAACACCAATATTAATATGTGGGGCGAAAGCAAGCTTCCGCGCTTTATCTATTCCAATTTTTGACTTTATTGCATGTTTAAAATTTTGAGATTTAATTATTGCTAATTGTCCAAATATCCATTTAACTTTGGACATTATTTTATATCCTGGTGTAAAGGTTTGAGTAATTCCTAATTTTCCATCTTCACAGGCCTTAAAATAAAGCTCTATTGAATTCCAATCCCCTACCCAAGCGTCACAATCTATCCATAAGAATTTTTCATAACTAGGAAAATATTTTGGTAAGAAAGCCCTAGACACTTGACTCTTTAGCCATTCTCTTCCTTTTACTTTAAATGCTGGAACATCAATATCCCATTCAGCTGATTTAATTTCATCTACTTTTTTAGATAATATATTTCTTTGTTGCTCGGATAAACCTGCATCTAAAATGCAAATTGCTGTATCTTTGCTTTGTTCAAAACTTTTAATAGAATCGACCAATTCATTAAGTAATTCAAAGTAATTTGAGTCTGCCAGAGATACAATTACATTTTTTTTCATCTATAGAATGTCTTCAAGGTCTTCTTTAGTGTCACTTTCACCATTTAAAATTTTCTGTTTATAAATTTTTTGATAACTAAAATATCCAACTGGAATTAAGCAAATATAGATTAATCCACAAATGACCAAAACTTTAAATGTGTATATTAATAAAAGTCCAAAAAATAAAACAACACCAAACAATGCAAAAATTGTCAAGTGACGAGGAATAGAAATTTTTTTAAATGCAAATGTAGGTACTTTACTGATCAATAAAAATGATATCAAAATAAACAGTATTGGTACTACTATATCGTAATTAATTTTGATTAAATTTATCTCGCTTAGACTTAATATTAAAGGCATCAATACCAAAATTCCACCTGCAGGTGACGGCACACCCTCAAAGTAATTGTCTTTCCATGATGGTTCAGAGTTTGAACTTACATTAAATCTTGCAAGTCTAAGGGCAACACAAACTACAAAAATCATTGTGAGTAACCAGCCAAATTTACCTAAATTATTTAAAGACCAAAAATACATTATAAAAGCTGGAGCTACTCCAAAACTAATTAAATCCGCCAATGAGTCTAATTCTTTTCCAACTAAAGAAGTTCCTTTTAACATTCTTGCAACTCTGCCATCTAATGCATCAAAAATTGCGGCAAAAATAATAGCTATAATAGATAATTCAAACTTTTCATCTAATGCAAATTTAATAGAACTTAATCCAATACACACATTTATTAATGTCAGTGCATTAGGCAAAAGCATTCTAGCTTTTTTATCTGATACTATTTTAAAATTATTTTTTGGTTGTTCCATAAGCTACTTTTTAGCTAATAGTGTTTCACCAGCAATTGTTTTTTGTCCAACTTTAACTAACGATTCATAATTCTCAAAATAAACGTCAGCTCTACTTCCAAATCTAATCATACCAATTCTTTCACCTTGTTGTAATTGTTGATCCTTTGAAGATTCGCAAACAATTCTTCTGGCAATTAAACCGGCGATTTGAACAACTATTATTTCTTCGCCATGAGTATTTGTTATCTTGTAATAGTTTCTTTCATTGTCTTCACTTGCTTTATCAAGTGATGCATTTAAAAATTTTCCAGGCTTATAAAGTATTTCTGAAATTTTACCTTCACAAGGAGTTCGATTTACGTGACAATCAAATACGTTCATAAAGATACTAATCTTAGTAAATTTTCTATCTTCTAAACCTAATTCTTTTGGACCATCTACTTCATGGACCATCAAAACTTCACCGTCAGCAGGACTGGTTAGATAGTTTTCATCATTTATTGAAATTCGCTCTGGATCTCTAAAAAAATAATAAACCCATATCGATAATACTAGACCAATTAATCCTAGAAAAGTGCTCAGGACATATAAAAATATTGTTACAATGATAGCTATCGCTAAAAATTTGTAACCTTCAGAATGAATTTTTGGGAAAATTTTCTCTAACATAAGCTTCTATTTGATAATTTTTTATTAATATGTATATAAAGCACTAAATTACAATTACTAATATATATTATTCATTTATGGCTAAAATAAAGGTTAAAAATCCAGTTGTTGAACTAGACGGTGATGAGATGACTAGAGTCATTTGGGAATTCATCAAAAGTAAACTGATTTTGCCTTATTTAGATTTGGATATTAAATACTACGATCTTGGTATGAAAAGTCGTGACGATACAGATGATCAAATAACAATAGATTCTGCTAACGCAATTAAAGAACATAGTGTTGGTATAAAATGTGCAACAATTACTCCGGATGAAGCACGAGTTGAAGAGTTTAAATTAAAAAAAATGTGGAGATCTCCAAACGGAACGATACGAAATATTCTTGGAGGTACAGTTTTTAGAGAGCCTATAATTTGTAAAAATATTCCAAAACTTGTTCCAACTTGGACAGACCCCTTAATTATTGGAAGACATGCTTTTGGCGATCAATATAGAGCAACAGATTTTAAAGTACCCGGTAAAGGTAAAATGGAAATAAAATGGACTGCAGAAGATGGCAGTGATGAAATTAAATATGAGGTCTTTAACTTTCCTGGACCAGGAATTGCTTTATCGATGTACAATTTAGATAAATCTATAGAAGACTTTGCAAGATCTTGCTTTAACTATGGAATAATTAAAAAATGGCCCGTTTATCTTTCTACTAAAAATACTATTTTAAAAATTTATGATGGTAGGTTCAAAGATATCTTCCAAGATATTTTTGATAAAGAGTTTAAATCTGATTTTGATAAACTTAACATTACTTATGAGCATAGACTAATTGATGACATGGTTGCTTGTGCTATGAAATGGAGTGGTAAATATATTTGGGCTTGTAAGAATTATGATGGAGATGTTCAATCTGATACTGTGGCTCAAGGTTATGGATCATTAGGGCTAATGACAAGTGTTCTTCTTGCACCAGATGGAAAAACTATGGAAGCAGAAGCGGCTCACGGAACTGTAACTAGACACTACAGAATGCATCAAGAAGGTAAAGAGACTTCTACAAATCCAATTGCTTCAATTTTTGCTTGGACTAGAGGTTTGGCACATAGAGGAAAATTAGATGGTAATGAAGATTTGATTAAATTTTCAACTACATTAGAAAAAGTTTGTATTGATTGTGTTGAAAATGGATCAATGACAAAAGATTTGGCAATTTTAATTGGGCCCTCAAGTAATTATCTAACGACTAATCAATTTTTAGATGAATTAGATGGTCAGCTTAAGAAAAAGCTTAATTAATTAGTTTTTTAATATTTTCAAAAGACTCTTCAATTTTATCAGGCAAAGTTCCTCCAGCTTGTGCAAAGTCAGCTCTGCCACCACCGCCTTTACCCCCAATAACTTCTGAACCAGCTCTAACAATTTTAACAGCATCAAACTTTTCTTCTAATGTTTTGGTAACACCTACAGCTAAGCCAACTTTATTATCATTGATTGCATAAATTATAACTAACCCTTCACCAATTTCTTTTTTGCCTTCATCGATTAGCTTACGTAAATCCTTAAATGGTAAATCCATAATATTTTGAAATCTAACTTTAAATCCATTAATAGTTTGATCGTTGATTTTATTTTTATCTTTATCTTTTAATATTGAGATAACTGAAAGTTGATCAAATTGTCTATTAAGGTCTTTTATTAAAGTTACTTGATCCTTGTTTTGAAGATTAGGTTTTCCTCCTAATTTAATAATCTTTGTCTCTAATTCTTTTATAACTGCCTCATTTTTTTGATCCGACAAATTGGATTGGTTTTCTTTTTCTTTTAAAAAATCAGTTAACTGCACATCTCTTAATGCTTCAACTCTTCTTACGCCTGCAGCAATAGATGATTGGCTAATAATCTTAAATTTTCCAATATCAGCTGTGTTTACAACGTGAGTTCCTCCACATAATTCAGTTGAGAAAAATTTACCTTCTTCATCTCCCATAGACAAAACTCTAACTTCATCGCCATATTTTTCTCCAAATAAAGCTAAGGCACCATTTTCAACTGCTTCTTTAGGTGTCATTATTCTTGTTTTCACCTCTGACTTTTTTTCAATTATTGAGTTTACATAATGTTCAATTTTTTTCATCTCTTCATCTGAAATAGGTTTCATGTGACTAAAATCAAATCTTAATCGATCAGATTGAACTAAAGATCCTTTTTGGGTTACATGCTCACCCAAAACTCTTCTTAATGCTTCGTGTAATAAATGAGTGGCAGAATGGTAAGCTCTAATATTGTTTCTTCTCTGTGTATCTATTTTTAATTCAACACTGTCTTTTAGTTTAACTGAACCTTTTTTAACTTTTCCATAATGAACAAATAAATCCCCTAATTTTTTTTGAACATCAGACACTTCAAATTCAAAAGCCTCTTTAGAGATTATTCCAATATCTGCAACTTGTCCTCCTGACTCTCCATAAAAAGGTGTTTGATTTGTTATTATAATGCCTTCATCGTTTTCTTGTAGATCTTGAACCTCTTTATTATTTTTAAGAATTAAAGTGACTACACCTTCTGCTTTATCTGTAGAATATCCTAAAAAATCAGTTGCCCCTAAACGATCTTTTATATCAAACCAAATTTGATCTACCGAACTATCCCCTGATCCTTTCCAATTTTTTTTTGCTAATTTTTTACTTTCTTTCATTAATAAATCAAACTTCTCCCCATCGACAGTCATTGATTTATTTTTCAAAATATCTTCTGTTAAATCTAATGGAAAACCAAATGTATCATAAAGCTTAAATGCCACTTCACCAGGCAATATCTTTTCTACTTTCTCTAGCTCTTCATTTAATATTTTTATCCCTCTATCTAATAAAACCAAAAACTTTTCTTCTTCTGTTTTTAATGTTTCTTTTATTAAAGATTGTGCTCTTTCAAGTTCTGGATAATTATTAGACATTTCTTCTAGAAGCGTTTTAAAAATATTATAGAAAACTGGTTTTTTAGAACCAAGTAAATGTGAGTGTCTCATTCCACGTCTCATAATTCTTCTAAGCACATATCCTCTGCCTTCATTAGAAGGTAAAACTCCTTCTGCTAATAAAAATGAACTTGCTCGTAAATGATCTGCTATTACTCTAAAGCTTGATTGATTGTCATCAGTTACTTTAACGTTTAATGTGTCAGATGCAGATAGTATTAGTTTTTTAAAATGATCTGTTTCGTAGTTATCGTGTGTTCCTTGTAATAGTGCCGCTATTCTCTCAAGACCCATACCCGTATCCACAGATGGTTTTGGTAAATTTATTCTCTTATCTTTTGAAATTTGCTCATATTGCATGAATACTAAATTCCATATTTCTATAAACCTATTACCATCTTCGTTTTTAGTGCCAGGTAAACCACCCTCTAGATGATCACCGTGATCATAAAATATTTCAGAACATGGTCCACAAGGCCCTGTATCACCCATTGACCAAAAGTTATCTGACGTTGCTATCTTGATTATTCTATCATCACTAAAACCAGCTATTTTCTTCCAAAAGTTAAATGCTTCTTCATCGTTATGATAAACTGTTACATAGAGACGATTTTTATCAATTCCGAACTCTTTAGTTATTAAATTCCATGCGTAACTAATTGCCTCTTCTTTAAAATAATCTCCAAATGAAAAATTTCCAAGCATTTCAAAAAATGTATGGTGTCTTGGTGTATAGCCTACATTTTCAAGGTCGTTATGCTTACCACCTGCCCTTACACATTTTTGCGAAGTTGTTGCTCTTACATAGTCTCTTTTTTCTAATCCAGTAAATACATTTTTAAATTGTACCATTCCTGAATTTGCAAACATTAATGTCGGATCATTATTTGGAACTAAATTACTAGATTCAACAATCTTGTGATCATTTTTTTCAAAATAATCTAAAAAAGTTGTTCTGATTTGATTTAACGTTTTGTCAGCCATATAATTAAAATACAGCTTTTTTATTTGATGTCTAGATAAGTGTAGGGAAAAAAGGCGCTTAAATTAAGCGCCTTTTAATAATTAAAGATGACTTTAACTAATTCTTTTTAGATGGAGGTGTTACTTCTTCCTTTGTTTCCAGTTTAGGCTCCTCTATTTGATCTTTTGCTGCTTTTTCTGGATCTAGTGGATTACCTTCAATTTTTTTTGCTATCACTCCAGCCTTTTCTCTAATTGCCATTTCAATTTCTGCTGCAATTTTAGGATTTTGCTCTAAATAAGTTTTAGCATTTTCTCTTCCTTGGCCAATTTTTTCACCTTTATAAGCATACCAGGCTCCAGCTTTTTCAACAATGTCAGCTTTTGCACCAAGGTCAACTAATTCACCCACTTTACTAATACCTTTGCCGTACATTAGGTCAAATTCAACAACTTTAAATGGTGGTGCTACTTTATTTTTAACCACTTTAACTCTTGTTGAGTTACCAATAATTTCATCTCCATTTTTAATGGCACCAATTCTTCTAATATCCATTCTAACAGATGAATAAAACTTAAGTGCATTTCCACCAGATGTAGTCTCTGGACTTCCAAACATAACTCCAATTTTCATTCTAATTTGGTTAATAAAAATCATCATTGTGTTCGTGCTTGAGATTGAACCTGTTAGTTTTCTTAAAGCTTGACTCATTAATCTTGATTGAAGTCCTACATGGTGATCTCCCATTTCTCCTTCAATTTCAGCTCTAGGTGTTAGCGCTGCAACAGAGTCAATTACGATAACAGAAATCGATCCTGATTTAACTAAAGTATCAGCTATTTCTAAAGCTTGTTCGCCAGTATCAGGTTGTGAAATTAATAATTCTTCAGTATCTACACCAAGTTTTTTTGCATAAATTGGATCTAAGGCATGCTCTGCATCTATAAACGCACAAATTCCTCCAGCTTTTTGGGCTTCTGCTAATACTTGCAATGCTAAAGTTGTTTTACCAGATGATTCTGGTCCATAGACTTCAATAACTCTTCCTTTTGGTAAACCACCTATTCCAAGCGCTACATCTAAACTTAATGATCCAGTTGAAATAGACTCGACGTCCATCGCTCTTCTTTGGCCAAGTTTCATTACTGATCCTTTTCCAAAATTATCGATAATTTGGCTCATTGCCGCGTCCAAAGCTTTGTTTTTTTCGTTGCCTTCTGATTGTTGCGCTTTTGTAGATTTAACTACTTTTAGGTTGTTTTTAGTCATTTTATGCCTTTTTTATTAAATAATTAGTGTTCGAATCGTCTCTTAAATGTACACATTTTGTTCTTATTTTCAATAGTTATTTTTTTTATAATAAAATGGCTTAATTACTGTATTTTTAAGTAATTGCTATTCAACAAACCAATGGCTTGAAGAAGTTTAAATTGTGAAAGTAAATAATTTCTTTCAGAATTTGCTAGGCTTATTTTTGAGTTTAATAAAATTGAGTTTGACTGAATAACATCAAGTGTAGATCTTCCAAGACCTGTTTCATATTCAACTGTTATTCCTTCGTTTGCCGTTTCTGCAGCTTTAACTTGCGCAGTAACTGAATTCAATAAACTTTTTGATACTTGAAAGCTTGACCATGCACTTGCAATATTTGCATCATTTGTTTTTAAGGTATTATCTAATAATAATTTTTTTCTATTTTTCAAATTTTTACTTTTATTTAATGAGGCAGTATTTTTTCCACCATTAAAAATTGGCCATGAAATAGTTGCTTTTAATATTTCTTTATCACGCTCTCCAATACTTGAACTTACATTGTCTGATTTTGAACTATTAAAGGATAAAGATGCAGACGGTGATAGATCAGATCTGGCTATAGTTACATCTTGTTCAGATTGTTCATACTCTAACCTTGAAATAATTAAATTTGGATTAGTTGTTTTTGAAATTTCAATTGCTTCATTTAAATCTTTTGGTAATTCAAAAGTTAAATCTGAATTCTTGCTCAAAGTATTAGTATTTACAATTGGGCCTATAATTTTTTCATAGGTTAGCTTAGCTGTAATTGTTTCATTTTTTGCTTGTAAAAATTGTGCTTGCGCACCTGCAAGTGAAGACTCAGATTGTGCTAAATCAGATATAGTAATTTGACCTCTTTCTAATCTTGCTTGATTGGTCTCAACTTGCCTCTTTAACAGGTTAACGTTATCTTGATTAATCTTAAGTTTTTCATCAGAAAAAACTAAACCTGAATAAGCTTCAATAGCTTGGTACAAAATCTCCTGTTCAGTTTTTAAAAGTTTTGCCTCAGCTAAAGTTAATCCAATTTTACTTTTTTCCATGCTGGCTATACCTGCAAATCCTTGGAATAATTTTTGCTCAATATTTATTGATTGAGTTTTTGGATCGACATCAGTAAAAGATGAATTAGCACCTGTTCCATCAGTTAACTTTTCTGTATTTTCTTGGCTCTTAGAACCTGACAGTGTTACACTTGGTAAAAATTCACTTCTTGATATTTTTACATCTTCTCTAGAAACTTGAATATTTTCACGTTCTGCATTTAATACCGGGTTTTCATTGTACGCTTGTAACAATGCTTTTGATAAAGGTACTGAAAAAGCTTTTCCATTAAAAAGAATAATAGCTAAGGATATTAATATTATTTTTTTCATTATTTTTTAAATTTTATTTTTTCAATCTGATGATTACTATTTAAATTCATTATAACTGATGAGCTTTTTATCGCATCTTTAAACATTTGTTGAGTAATTCTTTGATAAGTCTGCATAAAGTTTATCACATCTCCACTGCTCATAATCTTTAGGTTTTTCTTGTTTTTTGTTTGAACCCAGAGCTTTCGCTCCTGTTTTAATCTCCATTCTCTTAATAAGCTAAAGTTTTTAGCCTTTAGATACAGTAATCCATCTAATTGTTTGAATAAGGTTTTGTATTTAGTTTTTAATTGATTGTTAACATGGGTTCTCCATTTAGTTCCTTGATCATAAACTTTTTCAAGTGAGTTAATTGGTTTTTTAAGCTGGCTACTTGATTGGGCTCTTGCTCCAACACACCAACCTTCAAAAATGACCACATCAGGCTTTGTTTTGATTTTATACCACAAACTCTTTTGGCACCTATCATCTATTGCTTTATTAAATGTTGGAATTTGTAAACTTTTAAAGTTTTTATCTTTAATCTGTTTAAAAAAATTTAACATTAAATCTACATCGTGAGTTCCTGGTACTCCTCTTGTCATTAATAAAGGGTGTTTATTTTTAGACAATAATATTCTGTCTTTTCTTGTTTTATAAAAATCATCAATAGAAACTTTAAAAACATTTAACTTAAAATATTTTTTTAAAATTAAAGTTAAAATTGATGAGATAGTTGTTTTGCCTGACCCTTGTCCTCCAGCTAAACCTATCATTAATGGTTTTTTTTTATTAACTTTTTTTGCTATCCAAAAACTAACAGGTATTAAAAAAGATTTGATCATCTTATCTTTATTTTTAAATTTATCCTTCTTAGTTTCTTGAGAAGAGATAAATTTAAAACAATCTTTTTTTACTTTTTTAAAACAATCATTAACTGCTTGCATAAAAAAATCACTTATTGTCTAGAGGATGATTTTGTCCATCATTGACTGCAACATTTTCTAATTCAAACGTATTTATTTCATCTACGCATCCAAGATTAAATCCTGTCATAGCTGGATTGGCTCTTGGATTATGATGTGTATAAATTCCGCAGTTCGAACAAAAATAGTGTTTCGCAATTTTTGAATGAAATTGATAAAGTTTTAACTTATCCTCACCTTTAATTATTTTAAAATCTTCGTTCTTAACCATAGACATTATTGCTCCTTTTCTTTTACAAATAGAACAATTACATTTTAAAACTTTTTCTAAGTTATCAGGCACGTTTATTTCTGCTTCTACTTCTCCACAGTGACATGTTAGTTTTTTCATTTATATTTCTCCTTTATTTTTTATATTTATTTCAAACATTGCTTCATTTCTTCTATTCATGGGTAGCGTGAAAGGTCCATCGTAAGTTGCTTTAATAGGTGGGCTCAAAATTATCATATTATCTTTTTTTAATTCATTTTCTAAAATGCTTTTATGTTTAATAAAATTTTTATCAGAAGCCCTTCCTGAGTATCTAATAACTGCATAATAACCACCTTTAATATTTAATATTTTAACATCTGGATTAGACGGGCTCGGTATGTTTTCTTTATTAAATCTTGAAGGTAAATAAAATTGCATGGTCATATTTCCTTTTTTTTGCATTTGGGTGACTGGTGTTGTCATCTTAATCTCTTCATTTTTATCATTGTTGCCTGATATGTAGTTAAATAATTTTCTAAAACTGTTGCCTTCATTTGATATATCTGTTTCAATTGCTAAACGATCAGAATATTTTCTGATTTCATAAACTTCATTTTTTTTCACTACTTCATAGTTTGCTTCTTCATATGACATACTGTTAGAAGTTATAATTAAGCCAAGAAACACAATTGATAGAAATTTTTTCATTTTAATATGAAGCTTAAACTATCTCTGGTTGAAGTTATCCACAAGAGCACAAAATGTAGTTTCAATGTTCACGTTTTGATTCACCTTTGATTCAGTTACAGACTCAAAATACAACCTATTGCGTGTACTGTATAACTAGTCTATAAATTAGAACAAAACAAGAACATGAAATTAACTATTCCCTTTTACTTGCATAAAGCTGGAGCTGGCTTTCCCTCTCCTGCAACAGATTACATTGAAGAAGATGTAGATCTTAATGTTCACTTAATCAAAAATGTTCCTGCAACTTTTATCATTAGAGTTCAGGGAAAATCGATGACTGATGTTGGTATTTATGATGGTGACTTATTAGTTATTGATAGAAGCTTAAAACCTAAAAATTTTTCAACAGTGGTTGCAAATGTTCACGATGAGTTAGTTGTTAAAAGTTTTGTTAGATCTAAAGATGGACAATTTTTAACATCAGGTTCAAAAAATATTGAAGATAAAATAATCATTGGAGATGAATCTGAAGTATTTATCTGGGGGGTTGTGACTTATGTCATCCATTCAACGTACTAAGAAAATAGCATTAGTAGATTGTAATTCATTTTATGTTTCCTGTGAAAGATTATTCAATCCTAAGATTAGAAATAAGCCAGTTGTCGTATTGTCGAATAATGATGGCTGCATTATTGCAAGATCAAATGAAGCAAAGTTTCTTGGTATTAAAATGGGTGAGCCTTACTTTAAAGCTAAAGAAATAATACTTAAAAATAAAGTTTATGTATTTTCTTCAAATTATTCTTTGTATGGAGATTTATCTAGAAGAGTGATGAGAACTTTAAAAAGATTTAATCCTGAATTAGAAATATATTCAGTAGATGAGGCTTTTTTAGATTTGAGTAATTATCCAGATGATGAAGTAGAAGATGTGGGGAAAGAAATTAGAAGCATTGTTTTACAATGGACAGGAATTCCAACTAGCATTGGTATTGCTAAAACAAAAACACTAAGCAAAATTGCAAATCATATAGCAAAGAAAAAACAATCTGGTGTTACAAACTTGATAGGAATTGAAAATATTGATCCACTATTAGAAAAAATAGATATCAACGATGTGTGGGGAGTTGGTAAACAGATGACAAAATTTTATCATCAAAATGGAATTTATAATGCCAAACAATTAAAAAATATGTCAAATACTTGGATCAAAAAAAGTTCTAATGTTTTAAGTTCCAGAACAGCATTAGAGCTTAGAGGTATTCCTTGTATACCGTTAGAAACTAAAACTTCAAAAAGAAAAAGTTGTGTAGTGTCAAGGTCATTTGGTACAAGGGTTGAAAAGTTTCAAGAGTTAGAAGAGGCAGTTGCAAGTTATTGTTTAAATGCTTCAGAAAAAATTAGATCAGAATCTTTAATAGCAAAATCAATAACTGTGTCTGTTAGAACAAGCCCTTTTCAAAATAGAGGGGTGTATTATTCAAATGCTAAAACTATAGATTTTCCAATAGCTACCAATAATAGTATTGAAATAGTTAAAACTGCTTTGATTGCATTAAATGAAATCTTTATTAATGGATACAGATATCAAAAAGCAGGAATAACATTGACTGGTTTAGTTAATTCAAGTGGCAGTACAAATCTATTTTCCACTGAAAAAGATGAGAAAATTAAAGGCTTAATGAGATCTATTGATAGCACAAATTATAAGTATGGACGATCAACATTGAGTTTAGCTAGCGCTGGAGTTAACAAGAAGTGGAATATGAAAAGAGAGCACTCCTCCAAGATAGATACAGCTGATTTTCATTCACTACCAACGATTAGAGCTAATTAAAGATGACTGTTAATTAAGCTTTAAATAACTTGTCAGATAAATTTTGTAAGTCTTCACCCCAAAACACATCTTTTTGGATACGCTTAAAGTCTAAGTCAAACACTGTCGACATTGCTGATGCATAAACTGATCTAGCATCAATTGTTGCATTAAGATCTCTACCATCATACATTTCTTTTCTCTTTAGCCCTGGCCAATCAGTATGTACTTGGCTTTTCTTTAATAACCCCCCTGCCATAAATATTGCTGTTCCATAACCGTGCTCTGTTCCATTTCCACCATTTTGTTTTATTGTTCTTCCAAACTCAGTCACTGTTAAAATAACTGTATCATTATAAGCTTCTTTAAGATTTTCTTTTAAATTCTTAATAATATCGTCCATTTCAACTAAACATTTTGTATGGGTACCATCTACTCCACCTTGTGCAGCATGAGTATCAAAGCCATTAACTTCAAATACAGCAACTCTCGGACCATCTGATTTTCTTAAATATACCGCAGCTTGTTTTGCAAGATTTTTATTTTTTCTTTTTCCATGACCTGAGGAACCACCCATCATTTGCTCATCTTTTCTTTTTTTTATGTAATTCATCATTTCTAAAAGTTCATCTTCAGAACTTTCAGCATAAACTGATCTTAAAAGATCCAAAGTTTCTTTTCGTGGAAGTCTTCCACTAGCTGGAAAATAATTGTTATTTTTTGGTACACCTCTTAGTAACAAAGGCATTGGTAGTGAAAGTGCTAGTCCATCACCTTGAAGTTTTGCAAGTTTCATGGCTCTACCAACCCATCCTGTTTTTTCTTTATAAGCAACTCTTCCTCCAGTCTCCATTAAATTTTGACCTTCAAAATGTGATCTTTGTGTATAGGGAATACTGGTTGCATGGACTATTGACCCTGTGTTCTCTTTCCAACACTCATTAAATCCTTTTAATCGTGGATGTAATGCAAAATCAGAATTAAGTTTAATTGTATTTTCAATTAGAATATTTTTTCTTCTCTTTTCAAAATTTTTATCTCCAATTACCGGAACTGCACAAAGACCATCCATTCCTCCACGCAACATAATAACTACTAAGTTTTTTTTCTTTGATACAGTTGCTAAAGCTGGAAGGTTAAATCCTGCTAAAAATAAGGTTGTAGCAGAACCTTTTAAAAAATCTCGTCTTGATATCTTCATGCTCTTAATACCTCTGGTAGATTGAACAAAATCATATGTTTTTCTTCATTACTCTTAGCTTTTGATACTATCTTTAATATTTTATCTGGATTATCAAAATTTGTTCGTATAATTTTTTCATGAATCTTGTCATCTAATTGATCTTTAATTTTATATTTAAAAAAAGCTTCTTTAGCATACATCAATCTTCTGATTATTAATTCAGTAGACAACCAATCAGTTGAGATATCAGAGTATCCGTTGGGTTGTTGCGATCTGTATGGATGACATCCTATATCTTCTAAACGCCAGTCAGATTCTCTTAAATTTTGAGCAACTGGATAGCCTAATTGAAATTTATCCATCATTTTTTCTGGAACAGGATAAGCATATCCAGCGCCTGACATATTAATTACTTGTAACCACCAATTTTCAGGATTTTGGAATTTTTGATATTTGTCATTATATTCAAAGGCAACTTTAATTGCAGCTTTATGAACTTCAGGTAAATATCCATCTGACCTTTCCCATGCTTTTATAATTGGAACAATCATGTCTTTTGTTGGATTATCAGTAATCAAATATCTACAAAGCTTTGTTGCAATAAATTCTCTACATGAGGGATGATTTACTAGGTCTTTAATTACAATCTTTAAACTTTTTCTTCCTTTTTTATATTCTCTTCCTAAAACTTTTTTTTTTCCGGGTTCATGGCGATCAGACATAAATTTTATGTCTGTTCCATGATCAGATTTTTTTGTCCATTTAGGCCTCCACCCAGTCATAATCTTTGCAAGTTCTTGAACATCCTCTTGTGAGTATCCTCCTTTAGGAGATATTGTGTGAAGCTCCATTAATTCTCTTGCATGATTTTCATTAAGCGTCGCTGGTTTTTTTTCTTTTCTTCTCCACTCTTGTCTACCACTCTCAGATTTGGGACCAATATTATCTTTATTATCTAAATGCATTATCATTGGCCAAGCAATGGTTGCTTCAGTAACCATTGTTTCAAAATTTTTGTCCATGTTAGCTCTTATGAATTCTCTTTGATAAGCCCCAGTTGAATATTGATGCAGTCTTTGTGTTTGACTTATTGTGAAATGATTAGTCCAAAAATACCAAAGTTTTGCAAGTACAGGGTTATTGCTTCTTACTCCTTCTGCATGTCTTATACAAATTTCATTGTTAGGCCAATATTTTCCACCTGTATCATACTCTAGCTGTTTCTCTGCTCTTTCAAAACCTTGTGGATCATTTTTAAATTTTTTTCTTAAAGTTGTATTTTCTTCAACTCTTTGGGTAATCCAATATTTTCTCATTTCTTTTTCCGAATAAATATGTTTTCCCTTCCAATTTAAATCAGAAATTGCTTCTACTTGTTTTTGAGCCCAGCCTAATGGATCTGATGGGGCTTTCTCATCAGGTTTTAATCCAAACGCTACTTTTCTAAAAAAATTCTTCATTTTAATTATTTAATTTTATCAATACTGTTGATATTTTCTAGGGATTTGTCAAATTCGTCTAGGTTTTCTCTTAAAGCAAGAGTTGAAATTGAGTAAATCATAATTAATAATAACACCAAAGGTATAGAGGTAATTACTGAAGCATAGCTTTTTATAAGAAGAATATAAAAAATAATAAACAAAGCTGAACGAATTAAAACAGTTTTTCTAAAAACACTAATGATTGATAAAGAATGTTTTAATAGATTAAAAAAACTCATCTTTGATGGTCCAAAATATCTAGTACCTCTAATTGAAGGTATTGATAACATATCTTTTTCTACTTTTTTTAAAGAACCAGAAAAACTATTCCATGTTGCTTTTTCATTGATCATTTTCTCAACTGTTATCTTTGACAAGCAAGTAAAATTACCAAATCGTATAGACTGACCAGTAAAGGCCAATGTTAAGAATTTATGAAATAGATAACAAATCTTGAAGAATAAACTTTCTGATCTTTTTATTCTCTCACCCACTATTGATTTATCCTTTGATTGATCTGTAAGCTCTATAAAATTTTTAATTTCTTCAGGTCTATCTTCTCCGTCACCATCCATTGGTATCACATAGTCAAATTCTTTTTTTTCATAAATATATTTAAGCCCAGAAGCAATACATCTAGCGTGACCCTTATTATCTTTCATATTAATAATTTGAACAGACTTTAAATTATTTAAATCTGTTGGAAACTCTGGTTTATTTTCGATAGAGGCATCGTTGATTATTATTACTGAAAACTCATCACTTAATGTTGAAACTTGAAAGTTAATATCTTTTAGAAGCTTAAAAACTGACTGCCAATCATTAAATATGGGTATTAAAATTGTTATTTTGTTCATCTATTTCCTACACAAATATTATCAATGCAAATATATTTCGACAATGAATTAAGCTTATCTTTTGTAATAAGCCCTTCCCAAACTGGTCTAGAATTTAGGTGATATGATAAATTT
>Ga0233432_10001477_pt1 | contig 22811 bp, 8 predicted proteins | sample SI_122_August201_6_FD_179870 | JGI IMG/M metagenome (GOLD analysis project Ga0233432, IMG submission 179870) | Seawater microbial communities from Saanich Inlet, British Columbia, Canada - SI_122_August2016_10_MG | ecosystem: Environmental > Aquatic > Marine > Inlet | place: Canada: British... | reverse complement strand
AAATTCAAAAATATTAGTTTCAACGGGGTGTGGTGAGTAGATGGGTTTCACTTCCATGCCATCGATTTCATTCCACTTGCCTTCAACGAGGTCAACGGGCTCGAAATACTCTTGGAAATTATCTTTAGAGATACCAAGCAAGGCAGAGAGCTTCCTTGCTACGCAGTCTCGCACCAGTGGGGTGCTGAAGTAGCGGATGCGGTGGTCAGTCTTCATTAGGCTAGTGAGCCCAGCAAAGTGATCATCGTGGGAATGGGTGTGAAAGATCCCGTGAATCTCGTTGATGCCGATACCGAGGTGATTCAAGACATGATTGATGTTGGGGCCGGCATCGATGAGATAGAGATTTCCCTGGAACATAAGGATGCTGGACATGCTGGGGCGGTGGACATCCCAACCGTCACCATCTCCAGAGTGCAAGATGCCAAAGTACTCACGGTCGATTTCGTGGTGGTGGAGAGCATAGGGGAGGCTGTAGCTGACATCTCCTCCAAGGGAGAGATTGACTTCAACGTTCTCTTCTCCATAGGATATTCTGAAATGGTTGGTGCTGATGCGGTCGATAAAGACACCATTTCGGATTTCAACTTTTCCAGGCCCAACGACGTGCTGGTCTAGAAGGTTGGATGGGTGAGAGATTTTTCCAAAAGCAAATTTTAGTTTTAAGGCCATCAGAAGGTCAGCTTCTTCTTCGCTCACTCCAGTGTTAAGAATTTCTTCTCGACTAATTAGGCCGTAATTCCCACGAAAGATGTACTGCATTTGCTTATCGATTTGCTCCTTGGAGCCAATCAGTAGTGGTTTAACCCCTCGATTATTGGGGTGGTTGGGCAGGATCATGCCCTGCCGGTAAAGCATCTGAAGGACAGGGAATTCAGCCATATTTGAAAATTGGCCGTTTTGTAGAGAGAGGTCTGAAAGAAGGATAGCATTGGGGCCTGACTCGAAGACAGCACCTCCAGCCTCTCGGTTTTGGATGATACCTCGCTTCATCATGTGTTTGACCACATCGGCTGGGCAACCGCAAAGGATGTAGAGTTCAGCCTCAGGAATTTCGATGAACTGGACCCCTGGGGTTAGGTCGATCTTGTTAATTTTATTTTGGGACAAGGAAGCCCTTTTTGATTAAGTCGCCGTATTTTAGGTGCAGTTGGGTCCGGCAACTACTTTTTGAAAGGTTGGTAGTCATCTTCACGGGTAAATTGACCTTCGCTGACTCCAAAACGCTCTTGGCCACCAAGAAGAGTCAATAAATCTGAGGCTTCAATTTTATGATGAAGAAGGTCGTGATAGCCTTTGACTTTGGAAGCTAGGTCTTCAGGGGTTTCAGTTAGAGCTTCAATCCGAAAGGCACCAACGCCGAGGCTCATCAAGTTTGGAACAGTGCTGGCGACCGATTGTGGAACGCCGTTGAACATGGTGTTTCGACACTCTTGGTCAGCCTGAAGAGGGTGGGCGATGCCTGCATCATCAATGAGAGAGACGCGGTGATCTCGGCAGACCATCCCGCAGTCTTTAGCCGTCGTGCCATCGCTCAAGAAGGTGGCGAAGACGCAATGTTCCATGTGGAAGGCAGGAATGGTTTGATGAAGAGTGATTTCAACCTTTGAAGTATCAACTTTATCCAAGAGAGGGAGTAATTGCTGGTGGTTCAGGTCGTAAGAGGGAGTCCAAGTGTTGAGCCCTTTTTCGAGAAAATAGTCGGCAGCCATGTGATTGCAGAGGTTGAGACTAAAATCACCGGCCCAAGGAGTTTGTTGGAGTCTGTCTTGTTTTCGCAGGAAGTTGAGGGCACCGTGATTACGAACAAGGATTTCATCGGGTTCAAGATCGAGTAAATCATTCAAACGACGATCTTGGTCTTCTTTGAGAATTCGAGTTGTCGCGATGGAAATATTGAAACCAAGGGAGCGACCTCTCTTGATGGTTCGTCGATAAGGAACTCCATGTTTGAAATCGAGAATGACCGTATCGATGATGTTGGGGTCGAGTTCTTCCATTTGCTCTGGTTCACGAATAAGAACTCGCAGTTTTGGAATGATGGGACTTGATTTAACTGAGATGGTTTTTCTAAAGAGCTCTTTGGCGGATTGAAGATGAAGGGGGGGAGGGTTTGAAATGACTCGTGCCATTTCAAGTTGCTTCTGAGCTTCTTGGCGAAGACTTTTTATTTCACCTGCAGGAAGAAAAAATAATCCTTCGATCTGGAACTCCCATTTTGTCACTTCGAAAGGACTTCGACCCCAAGAGCCTAGATGCCTTTGGAGAGTGACTTCGTCTAAGGGCCTTTTGTCTGCAGGTTTAAGTGGGTTAGAGCTGTAAACGGTAACAGCCGTTTTCCCTTCAACCACTTTCAGCTCTAAGGGGGAATCTTCTTTTAAGGAAACTTGGAGGGTGATGGGGTGTCGCTTTTTCCTACTTTCATCGGTCCATCCTTGGCGAATGACTTGGTCTTGGCTAGGTGAGCGGTTGAGAAAGACTTTACTGTTGGGTTGAAGTTCATGGTCTGGAAAATCTCTGGCCATGCCTACCTGAAGGGGGCCACTAGAGTTTTGCTGAAGCTCGTAAATCTTTCCTCCACAAAGAGGGCGGCCTTCGGGATTGGTAAAAAGAAGGCTATCGCCTTTGCTGAGAGGGTGGTGATGTTCAATGGATAGCCAGGGAATACCTCCCTTTGCTCGAACCCTAAGAACCTCTCCTATCTCTAGGCCAATGTGGGAGCTGTGGATGCCATCCACTAAGCCTTCGTGGTGAACTCCCTTCAGCCAACCGGGAAAAAACCCCCTTGAGAAGGAGACTTCGAGCTCCTGACGTTTTTTGCGGCGGCTTTCAGTAGAAGCACCTTCGAGGGCTTCTCGGTAGGCTTGCGTGGCTGTGGCGACATATTCAGGTGACTTGTAGCGCCCCTCAATTTTAAATGCGTTGACGCCAGCTTGTTGAAGCCCTTCAACTTCATCCAGGCCACATAGGTCTTTGGGTGAAACTAGGTGGCGTTGATCCCCTAGGTCGTGAATTTTTCCATCGACTTCTAATTGATAGGGGAGACGACAGCTCTGGGCGCACTGCCCACGATTGGCTGATCGACCTCCTTTAGATTCGGAGGTGAGACATTGGCCTGAGTAAGCCACGCAGAGAGCCCCATGCACAAAAACTTCCAATTCAGTCTTTGTTTTGGAACGCATAGATGAAATCTCATCCATGCTGACCTCTCTGCCTAGGACCACTCTCTCTAACCCAAGGTCAGAGAGAAGTTCAATGGATTCACTGGAGGTGATGCTCATCTGGGTCGAGGCATGAATTCGCTGAGAAGGAGCCATGGCCTTCACCAATCTAGCGAGTCCAATATCTTGAAGGATTAGAGCGTCAGGAGCTAATGAAAGAAGTGATTGGAGGTCTTCGAAGATGTTTTCGAGTTCTTCTTGGAAAATGAGGATATTGAAGGCGACAAAGACTTTCACTCCGTGGAGGTGGGCGTGGCGTATCATGGCCTCCAACTCGTTAAAACTAAAATCTGCAGATCTAGCTCTGGCGTTGTAACCGGGCATCCCGACATAGACCGAATCAGCCCCATGGTGTATGGCGGCTTCGAGCATATCCCAATCGGCTACGGGAGCCAATAATTCCGGTTGTTGACCTTCGCCTTGTTCTTTCAGAATCGCCATGTCCACCATTTAACGGGATCTAGCATTTTGGCCAAAATCTACCTGACCATCGCAGTAACCCTAGCAGTTTTTTTCTCGATGTTTGCTTCGTCAGCTCTCAGTGACCTCATGGGGTAACTTGGGCGTCTGCGGGCTTCCGTCGTCAACCAGAGTATTCAAGATGATCTGAAGCCTGAGGGTTTCAGAGGAACTAATCTGCCTCGATTCTTACAATTAGGCGTGAAAGAGTTGATTTGTAGACTCGTGCTTTCTGGGGAAATGAGTGCTTGACTCCACAGTGGTGAAGCCCAAAACCTAAAGGATTATTTAGGTGACTTCATAAAGCGGGCGTTCTTTATTTCTCGACCGGCGAGCTTCAGGCCTCCAGCTTTTAGGCCTCGAATGGGGAAGTCCGATAAGGCAAATTGTTGCTCTTGTACTCGAGTACGCTCCTTGGGCTTGTAGTTAAGCTGAATCGTCGTGCCATCTCCCATTGAGAAAGCCAAGACAACAGCTTTGGGAGGAAGGAGATCGTAGATTTTCCCTAAAATGAACTTTTCAATTTGGAATCGTTTGATGTAAGGGAATTTTGTTTTCGCGTCGCGATAAACGATATTAAAAATTCTCTCTGGATCAACAAAGCCACAGAAAAGCATGCCTGAATCGACAAAAAGTTTCTCGGGAGCGTCCATGACAGAGTAGGTTGCTTCTTTTCGAATGACAAGGACTCGGTCATATGGAGAGACCATTTCGCAGACATCGCCTGTTTTGACCTGATAACCAAGGTAGCCGGTTTTTTTGTCGTATTGGAGGTGGAGGTCTCGCTTGGCGACCTCGCGAACATCGACTTTCTCAATGTTGGAGATGATGCTACGGCGTGGGTAGTTACCGCGTTGTTGTTCAATTAGATTTTCGAGGTAAGAAATAGCTGTTCCAATCAGATCGGAGAGTGCCTTTTTGATCTCTCGAAGGCGTCTGCGTATATCTCGCATTTCCTTCTCAGCTTTTTTGATGTCGTAGGAAGAAATCCGACGGATGGGTATGCGAAGAAGCGTTTCAACATCTTCGTCAGTCACTTCACGCTTAATGATATCTTGAAAAGGTTCTAAGCCACTAAAGACTTCCTTTCGGATTTCATCAGGCGTGTTGGCTTTTTTGATCTCCTCGTAGACCTCGTTTTCAATAAAAACTTGCTCTAGGGTTTTGGCATGGAGACGATCATTCAGTTCGCTAGCTTCGTGTTCAAGCTCAAGGCGAAGGATCAATTTTAGGCGGTCGGTATTATGCTGTAAGACCTCAGTCGCCGTTAGTTCAACGGGCTTTTCGTCTTTGATGAGAACGATGTTTGATGAAATTGAAAGCTGGCAGTCCGTAAATGCGTAGAGGGCGTCAACGACATCCTCTGATAGAATGCCGCGCATGAGGCGAATCTCAATCTCAACGTGTTCGGCAGTAAAATCTTGAATGCTAGAGACTTTGATTTTCCCTTTTCTTGCGGCTCCTTCAATAGAGTCAATCAGGGCTTCTGTTGTCACCCCATAGGGAACTTCTCGAACGATAACTTTTTTGGAGTCTCTGATATCAAGCTTTGCTCGGATGGAAACTTTACCCTTTCCGTCTTGGTAATCACTAACATCAATTAGGCCGCCAGTTGGAAAGTCAGGAAGAATCTCAATTGGTTCGTCTTTGAGAATCCGAACCTGGTTTTCCATCAATTCAATTAGATTGTGAGGGAGGATTTTAGTTGCCATTCCAACGGCAATCCCTTCAGTCCCTTGGGCAAGAACAACAGGGATCTTGGCGGGAAAAGTGACAGGCTCTTGGTTTCTTCCATCGTAGGAGCCGACGTACTCAGTGATATTAGGATTGTAAATGGCCCCTTTCCCAAAGGGAGTCATTCGACATTCGATGTAACGTGCAGCTGATGCAGGGTCACCGGTGTATTGGTTACCAAAGTTCCCTTGCTTGTCGATGAAGATTTCTTTATTTGCTACGACAACCAAAGCAGAGTAGATGGAAGCGTCACCGTGAGGGTGGTACTTCATGGCCGTGCCGACGACATTGGCTACTTTGTGAAATTTACCATCGTCCATCTCCAGAAGAGAATGGAGGATCCGCCTTTGAACAGGTTTCAAGCCATCGTCTATATGGGGGATAGCCCGATCCTTGATGACATAAGAAGCGTATTCGAGGAAGTTTAGTTCGAAGAGTTCGTCAACCTGACTCATCAGATCAGATTCTCCATGATGAAATCCTTACGGGTTGGGGTGTTTTTTCCCATGTAAAAAGTGAGTGTTTCCTGGACTTGGTGCACGGAGTCCATATTCACTTTGAGGAGGCGCATGTCATCTCCGATGAATTGACCAAATTCTTTGGGAGAGATTTCGCCGAGTCCTTTGAAGCGGGTAACTTCGGCACCCCTAATTTTCTTGAGGGCCTTATCTCGTTCTTTTTCTGAGTAACAATAGACCGTGTCTTTTTTGTTTCGAACCCTAAAAAGAGGGGTTTCGAGAATGAAGAGGTGTCCAGCGTGAACCAACTCTTCAAAATAACTAAGGAAGAAAGTTAGTAAGAGATTTCGTATGTGAAAACCATCGACGTCAGCATCGGTGGCAATGATGATTTTGTTAAACCGTAAGTTGGCGATGTCTTCCTCAATCCCAAGGGCCATCATGACAAAGTAGAGCTCTTCGTTTTTATAGATAGCCGCTTTATTTTTACCGTATAGGTTCTGAGGTTTACCCTTGAGAGTGAAAATCGCCTGGGTGTTTACATCTCGGCAAGAAACGATAGACCCCGAGGCTGATTGACCTTCGGTGATAAAAACAGAAGAAAGATCACCAAACTTTTTATCTCCTAAATGATACTTACAGTTCTTGAGCTTAGGGATTTTGATGGCCATTTTTTTGGCGTTTTCTTTGGCATCTTTTTTGACATTGGCCAATTCTTTTCTGAGGCTTTCGTTCTGGGCAATTTTAGTTTCGATCGATTTGGCGGCATCTTGGTTTTTGTGAAGCCAGTCCATGACCGCATTTTTGACATCGTTGACGATCCAACCTCTTACATCGGTGTTACCCAATTTGTTTTTGGTTTGAGATTCAAATATGGGAGCTTGAAGTTTGACGGCAACACAGCCACAGATGCTCTCTCGGACATCAATTCCGCTGTAGTTTTTCTTGTAGAATTCATTAACACCTTTGAGGATACCTTCGCGAAAGGCACTGAGGTGAGTTCCGCCATCATTGGTAAATTGACCATTGACGAAGGAGAAGTATGTCTCGCCGTAGTTCGTCGTGTGGGTGAAACTAAACTCTAGAAACTGTGATTTGTGATAGGCAGGTTCATAGATGGCATCATCTTCAACTTCGCGAAGAAGAAAATCTAGGAGGCCATTTTTACTTTCGAAAGCTTCTCCATTGAAGATAACTCGCAGGCCGCTGTTGAGGCAAGCGTAGTTCCACATCCTGCGACGAAGAAAATCGAGGTTGAAGTCGTATTCGTCAAAAATTTCTAAGTCGGGAGTGAACTCGACATAGGTGCCGTCCCTTTCGTCGCTTTTGCCTTTGGATTGATCTAGGAGATTACCTTTGGAAAAAGTGGCAGAAGTAAATTTGCCGTCTCGATGAGCTTTGACTAAAAAATGAGAGGATAGGGCATTGACGGCCTTGGTGCCAACACCGTTCAAGCCAACGCTGAATTGGAAGACCTCGCTGTTATATTTGGCTCCGGTGTTAATGACAGAAACACATTCGACGATTTTCCCCAGAGGGATTCCACGTCCGTAATCCCTGATTCTGACAACGTTTTTCTCAGAATCAACTTCGACATCGACCTTTTTTCCATGGCCCATGATGAACTCGTCGATGCAGTTATCGACAACCTCTTTTATGAGGATATAGATACCGTCTTCTGGGTCGCTGCCGTTGCCTAAACGACCAATATACATACCAGAACGCAGTCGAATGTGTTCTAGAGAGCTGAGCGTCTTGATTTTGCTCTCGTCGTAGGTCGTCGTATTTGATGCTGCCATCTTCCTCACTTATTTGGCGCGCATGGTATGGGAGAGCCAGATCTTTGCAATTGACCTTTTTGCGGGCGCAAAAAAAGAGGCTGGAGACCTTTTATGAAGACTTAGTGAAAATGTTTATTGAGGCGAAGAGCCCTTCTTACCTTGGCTATTCATAAGAGATTGCATGACAGCGGTAACCGTTTCTTGTATGGCTGGGGCTGGAAGGTCGATGCTGAAATCGAATCCACGAGTTAGTGCCTTTAGGTCCATGGAGATGGGGACCTGAGAGTCGGGAATTGAATTGAGCATACCGCCAATGTCCATTGTCATGGCTAAACCTTGAAATGCGTCGGCTTCAGTTTTAGCGACCATTTTGAGGGTGTCCATGAGGTAAATGGATGCGACAACTTTGCTTTTTGACGTTTTACTTTGGGCCTTTTTCCAAGAGGCCTTGTTTCCAATTCCATGGTTGGATTTTTGGACAGCCTTCAATAAGCTCTCTAATTGTGAAGAGGGGTCAATGGAAGGTGCTGCTTGAACTGTATAGAATTTGTCTCCTTTGGCCAAGGTGGTGAGTCTGAAATTATTCTTTGAGAGTTGGGTTTTCGCCATGGGAGGAAGGTCCTTGCCCGGGATCATATCCATTCCATAGACCATTGTTTCTTGCCCACCAACTTTCTTTTGACCTTTAGTGGAAGAAAATTTAAGGCTCATGATGTCTTTCCCTTTTTCTTTGGGAATGATGTCGTTGATAGAGTTGAGGCCTAAAAAGAGCTTATCCATCATGGCCATAGCTTCTTGAGGTTTCTTAAGGGTTTGGACGCTGAAACTTAGGGGGTAGCCTGTTTTCTCGTCAGCAATGGTCGCATTGGCAAATTGAGTGACGGGGTTAGCCGTTGCTTCTTTATAAAAGGCAACCCAGTCCATTTTTTTGCCCAACATTTTAGTGATAGACGATAGCATGGGTAACAGGAGTGGTTCTAAATCTTTACCCAGGTTTGGATAAATACTGGCGATTCCCGTTGAAACTGATTTTAAAGGTAGACTGTTGGCGTAGGAGGGGATAGGGGTTTTGTCAGAACTCCAGTTTTTGGCAACTTTTTCCAGGTCACTTCCTTTAGGTGCAAGTAGAATCTGGGATAGATTGAGGCCTTCTCCATTGATGTTGAGTTCGAGATGAGCCTCATCAATTTGGTCCATCCACAATGGAATGGATTCTTGGTAGGCTTTTATAATTGGTTTGAGCATGACCATTTCAGGGTTTTTGGCCATGTCGTTTTCTATTTCTTGGAACATCCCTGCGAGCATGATGTTGATGAGAGCTTCATTTTGGTCCATCAACTCTTTGAGCTTGGCGATGACTTTGATTCCACGATCAAGTTTTGGAGTGTTTTTCCATGCGTTGATTGTTTTTTGTGTCCATTTTGCTGACTCGATTCCGTTCTCAGACATGATGAGGCCTTTATTGGCAGGAAGAAAGAATGCTTTTTTGGAACGACCTTTTTTCTTTTCCCAGCCCCCCTTGATGGCTTGGTAGCCAGAGCCAGTCATTTTATCTCCTAAGTTATCTTCACTGAGGACAGGAATATAAACCCCAACTTTAGGAGGGAGTCCCTTTTCGGGAAAAGAAACGAGTAGGTGGGCAGATCGGCTTTCATCGAGAAGTCCTTGGGGGAGACCGAGAGCGCCAGGGAGCATCATTCTCATCATGCCAGGGTTGCCCCACATTGCCAAAGGCGTCCCCATGGTTGAAGACTGAGTGAAAGCTCCTAGGTCGGCCATCACTGTTTGAGCTGGGGCTAGTTGAACGTGAACGGCGACATCTTTGGGAAGGTTCCCAAACAGACTTCCAGTCATCAGAACTAGAAAAGGAACAACTTTGTGAATCTTAAGCATCAACAGCCTCCGTGATTGACTATCACACTATGGCCTTTTGGGATGGATCAACTTGATTGACCCTTTTGGCCAACTTTGGGCGTTCTCTGTAAAGAGAAATAGGAGTTTAGGGAATTCTCTCCTGGCGGATATTGAGAGATGTAAATACCGTAGGTTGCTATGGCTTTGTGCACATCTTCTTGATTTTGACAGAGTCTATGGACTCTGGTTCAATAAGAATTCTAGGTTTACGTTTTGGTTATATGGGAGAAAGCTGACTTTGGTGATATCTTTATCACATAAGAGCTCTTCAATACTGATTTAAGTATTGAGTCGGGTTGTTTTGTGATTCTTAATAATACGCCCGAGAGGATTCGAACCCCTGACCTACGGATTAGAAGTCCGTGTGTAATGTAAGGCTGGAGATAACTGAATCTAATTAGGTGTTAAAAAACAAATACTTATATAAATTAACCTAACTGAAGAAAACTTGAATTCCCTTCACGTCAGGTACCCTACAGGTACCACGATTTTCAGAAGTGTCCTCTTTATGAACATCACAAAGCAAAGCATCGAGAGTCTACAGGTACCTGAAAAAGGGTTCAAGGCCTATTTTGACGTCAAATTGAGTGGTTTTCTGGTGCGGGTCTACAAAAGTGGAGCCATATCTTTTTGGTGTTACTATTACACGAGAGGGAAGAAGAGGTGGGTGAAGCTGGGTCGATTCGGAAAATTGACCGTTGATGAGGCAAGGTCTTTGGCTAGGCAAACGTTGGCCGAGGCCAGTCTTGGAAGAGACCCACTTCAAGACAAGAGGGATCGACAAAGGAAGCTACTGACGTTTGGTGACCTAGCTGACAAATATTGGGAAACCCATGGGCAGAAGAACAGCAGACAAACTCAGAGTGACTATAGCTTTTTTCTTAACGAGCTCCTCCTGCCCAAGCTCCGTCATCGAGAGCTCATCAACATTGATCGCTCCGACTTAGAAAAAATCGCTATCAACTACAAGATGTCAAAAAGTAAACGAACGGATAAGCAGATTAGTGGGGCGAGGGCCAACCGGCTGATCTCCCTGATCTCCCGTCTGTTCAATCTAGCTGTCCAGTGGAAATGGCTTGATGTCACTCCTGCCACTGGGATGGAGAAATTCAAAGAGGTTAAGCGGGAACGGGTTGCCACGGCAGATGAGTGCAAACGGATCTATCATTCAATTCTTGATGAAGAAGATCCTTTCTATAGGAGCTATTTTCAAATTCTTTGGTTGACCATGGCCAGAAGGGGTGAAATCCAAAAGATGAAATGGGAAGATTTGGATTTGAAAGAGGGGATTTATCGAATGAAAGAGACCAAGGCGGGCCGGCCATTTACGATTCCTCTCCCAGAAGACGGAATAAAAATCTTGAAGAAGACCCCTCGTAGGGGAAGTAACCCATATGTTTTTGCTGGAGAGTCTGAGAAGAAGCCTATTAATGGGATTGGGAAAGCTTGGGAGAGGATTAGAGAAAGAGCCAAAGTTAATGACCTATGGATTCATGACATTCGAAGAACTGGTGGTAGCAACATGATCATGAGCGGGGCTTCACTTCAGGATGTGGCTCAGGTCCTGAACCACTCAAACTTGTCCACGACCCAACGCTACGCCCAATTGGCTCAAAATCACAAGAAAATGTTGATGGAAAGCCATGGGAACCGCCTTAGAGAAGTTCTCAAGGATAAGGTGGTCTCCTTTGAAGATGCCAAAGAGGCCTTGAGGGGATCTTAGGTTTAATCTAGACTTCTCTTGGAACGCTCTGAGGTAATTCTACGATAGTTGATCGCTGGTCAGGAATCCAGTAGTTGCCCTCAAACTCGGTAGCCAGAGCATGACCCGATTTGTTGAATCTGGGTTGAATCGCGAATTCCAACCTTGTTCTCTTCTTTCTTCTTGACCACGAAGTCCTTGATGCTGTCGAGATCAACCCGCACCTTGGTGCCTTCGGGAAGGGTGGGTAGGCCGTTATCCCCTGGGGGGACAAAAGGGGACAACGAGAATGTGACATCCCATTGGCCCAATTAAACAAATCTCCGTAACTCATTGAGTTACAGGGCTTTGTAAGGTGGTCAGAACCAGATTTGAACTGGTGACACATGGATTTTCAGTCTCTTAAGGGGCTGGAATGCCATTTTTTATAAATGTCTGAAATTCAGACACTTTTGACTTAAATTATTGAAAATTAACAACTTGGAGTTGCGACTGGATGCGTCATCGGGTGTCATTTTGCGACGGTTTGTGACCACGAGATAAAAAATGTGCCCGCAATGTGCCCGCAGATTTATCAAAATAGTTTGGGGTCTAGCAATTGCATGCTAATCTTTAGAAAATATGAGGGTTAGTGATCGAGTTGGTGCAACAGAAGAGATATTGAAGATGCAAAAAATGATAATGTCTACTTGCCTGAGGTGTTTGAGTGAAATTCTTTCATCTAGCTAATATTCAGCGCCGTAATCTGAGAAAGGAAGAGGAGTTCACTTTTGTTGAAATTCATTAAGTGAAATATTAATATCGAATTTCTTATGCCGTTTTTATTTCAATTGCTGGGCCATCAATGAAATTAAACCTCACCATAAATCATTCTGTTGAGAGTTTCTTTCCTCATCGAACTTTTTTCGGAATTAAGAAAGACCTTTTTAACTGCTGAGAGATTTTTTTGATATTGGTCGGAATCATGGGTAGGAGATAAAAGCTAGCAGAAAATCATGGGACATATGTGATTGAGCGCCCTTGTTAATCAATGATTAGTAACCTAATCACTTTAGTTATATGGAAATATATATTCACGAAGCTGATATTTTTTGAAAAACATTTAAAAATTTAGCGATCAGTATTAGTTATAAATCATGTTTTTTTATAGTGAGGGGCATTATTCAAGGTGGGGTTGATCCTGAAAATGTTAGTGATGAATAATTCAATTAAACATATGTGATAAATTTTTATGATTGACTGCTATGACGTGCATTTCACCTGCTGTTTTGATCTATTGAGCCCTAGAATAATTGACCAAGATATCAGCAACTGGTAATTTCCAGGTTTTTAATTTTTAATTTTTTTTTATTAAAATGATGAGTGTGAGCTTTCGAGGCACAAAATCGAAGTTTTCGGTCAACCTTCTTGGATGGTTAACTGTTTGTTTCGTATTCTGTGGTACAGGATTAGCGTCAAACAATTCCCCAATTGTTTGGGAAAATGTGACGAATATGACTGTTGCGGGAAATTCTCTCACGGCAACTCAAAATGGGTGGGGAAATTCTGGAGCAAATGCAGATCATGCTTTTATCGGTGATGGAGCAGTCGAATTCAAGGTTCTAGTCGCTTACAAAAGGTTCATGCTCGGCTTGACTGAAGATCCTGCCTCTAATCACTACAACACCATAAATTTCGCTATTTATTTTAACGGAAAAACCGTTCATGTTTATGAGAAAGGTCGAAATGAAGGGCCTAAAGATTCATTCGAACCAGGAGACATCTTTCGTGTCGAGAGATCTGGGGATAGTATAAGTTACCTCAAGAATGGTGAGGTATTTTACACGAGTTTGAGGAAATCTTTACCAAGGGTTCCTTTAGTGGCAGACGTTTCTGCTAATAACGCTGGTGCATCTTTTGATGGAGGAGAGTATCATGGAATCGACGTTGATAGACTTGTTAAATTATCTGAAGTAGAGCTGACATCACCTACAACTTTCAAAGTGACATGGCCAGAGTTCACTTCACCAATTGGAGAGGCTGTTTATAAAATCTATTTGAACGAAAAGTTGGCTCATCAGACCACATCTACAATCTGGGATGCCATCCCAGTCGGTGACGATGATCGAAACTTTGTCTTGATAGCAGAATCCGTTGGAGGAGACTATCTTGGGAGATCACTGTTTCATCTTCCCGCTGAGCCCAATTACGACAATGATGCCTTCGATGACCGTTATGAGCTAGAAACTTATGGAACGACGGACATCGTTAGAACAAAAAGACCATTTTTGGTTAACGGTATCGTTGAAGGTGTCGTGAACTCTTGGCAGAAAGTCTTTTACCCTGAAGCCAATACCTCCTACGATTCTACTGTCGTCGTCTGCTCTCCAGTCTATGGTCAAAATCAAGGGCCGGTGATGTCTATGATTCGGAACGTTACCAATGAAAGCTTTGAGGTATGCGTGGTGTCTGCGGATGACGACGAAAACGTTGAGCCTACAACAATTACTTATTTTGCTCATCCAGATGGAACCTGGCGATACCCATGGGACTGGCATGTTCATAGTCTTGCAGCTGTAAAGCCTGCTGATCAGGTTAGCACCTTGAATGATATGGTGCCCACGAACTTCGGAGCTTGGTACCCGAATCCTGTTGTTTATGGAACGGTAGAGGTTTCACCTGAGGCCCCAGCAAAGTTTCAAAGTTTTTACTCTCATGGTGTTCATCCTGACCTTCCAGCAAAAGCTTGGAATGAGTTTTATGGTAGTCATGCCGGTTCAGATACATCAGGGAGACTACCTGCAGACGTTCACCTGATCATGTTTGTCGAGGGTACTTACCTCGTTGGAGGGCAATACCTCGAAATCAAAACCACTCCGCCAATTGTTCGTGGAATTGAAGAGGGTGGAACTTTTCTAAACCTTGGAAAAGAAGTTATCGACAACGCAATTATTTCTTCTTCTGGTCTTCGAGGCAATGAATTGACTTTCCCTGTCTTGATGAATCAACAGCTTGGTGTACCAAATGATGGCCTTTTTCATGTCGCTATTGATAAGGACACTTTTACAACGCCGACGAGATCAACAGTTGAAGAAAGGGTTGGCTTAGCCATCTTTTCTAAAACTCCTTCGATGCCGAAATTTTCTAGCACAAGAGGCGACGTCATGGTGCTGAAATCAAATGGTGGAAAAGTTAAGCTGGCTGGACTCGAGGGAACCAGAGTCCTTTTCGAGATAAATGGGGATGAACCAACTCTTGATTCTGAACAGTTTGGTACATTGACGGTGACGGAACACACAACGATAAAAGCTTTTACTCAGCAAATATGGAATGATAAGCCAATTTCACCAACAAGGACGCTTGAGGTTCTGGTGGCAGAAAACGTAACCCACGGAATTGATGATGGTTTCTCATATCGGGTTTATCATTCAGCTGGGAACGAGAGTCAGACTCTTCCTATTTCCAGCACCAACACTCTTGTTCCGATGCTTCAAGAAGTCCATCAATGGTCTTTAGAAATGAGACCAAAGGTGACAAACGCCATCACTGAAGTTGAGGCATATATTGCCATCATTGAGCCTGATTATTACGGATTTTCTCTTGAGACCACAGGTGAAATGGTTTCTGAACTTTATGTAGAAGACATGACGACGCCAGTATTGGCTAGTGCCAACACGAGCTACTACGAGAAAGGCGTTTATCCAATTTTGATTAAAACGATCAGTTCTTCGACGAACTCATCTTTTGCATTGCGTTGGAGTAATTCCACTAGAAATGAAATCATTCCAGGTGGACGTCTTTTCTATAACACGTCGAAAAGCGCAACGATTGCTGAGCTGGTAGATTTCGATGGAGATAACCTGACAGATAAAGAAGAGAATTCTGCTGGGTCTAATCCACGTTTGGTTGACAGCGATGGTGATGGAATCAGTGATTTTGATGAGATCAGAATCTACTTCACGGACCCAACTAGCGTCGATTCGGATGGAGATGAAGTTTCCGACTATAGAGAAATCTTTGAAACCGGCACGAACCCCAAAGCGTTTGACAGCGATGGTGATGGTTTGAACGACTACATTGAAACTCTCTCCAATGGGACTTATACGGAAGCTTTTCGAGTGAGTGGTGCTGAATATGTAAGGAGTCTCGGGGATTGGAAACGAGAAGGAGAAAGTGCCATTAGTGAGAATTACAACGGAACATTAGAGTTTGATGTAGATGTACCATTTGATGATATGTTTTTTCTAAATATCGTTGGTGGCAGTGCTGATCAATTGGACCTAGGTAAGCTTTTCAATCTATCTGTTTTTATTGACGATGAGCATGTGAATACTCTGAACATCGCTGACGATCTGACGAGTCAGTCAAACCACTACGGTATGAAATTCGAATCAAGTCTGGATGTCGAGGAAGGTGGGCCGTTCAGTTTTAAGTTGAGATCTACGGGAGGAAGTCAGCTTTTTATTGATGGCCTTCTAGTTGTAGATAACGACGGACTTCATGGGGAAGAAGAGAAAGTAGGAGTGACTCAGCTCACAGAAGGAGTTCATTCCATCATGGTCATTTACTTTGAACAAGAGAATGAAGACCTTCTTGAAGTCAGCTTTGCAAAGGGCACGGATGATTTTAGCGTTTTATCCCAAGAAGAACTCAGTAGCTTAGTTGAGTGGTGGTATTATGAGGGAACTTGGGAAAGCCTCCCTAGTTTTAATGAATTGCTAGAAGTCCGTGGTGGCTTTTCTGGTAGCTTCAATCTATCTGCACGAAAAAGTCAGAAGCGAAAAACGTGGTATTTACCTTGGCTAGCTGCAGGTGCCCACAAAGTGAAAATTCGCTGGAATAATGGACTCCACGAAAGGTTTCTTCGTATTGATGAGTTGATTTTTAACTCTTTGAGTGATGACGATTTAAATGAGAACGGACTTCAAGACTGGATTGATGTCAAATTAGCTAAAGAGTGCACTGTCGCGGATGTAAAAAACAGCCTGACATCTCCTTTTTGTCTTGAAGGTCAAGGGCAATACCCCGGAATGATGACGATTTCAAATGGTTCTTCTCCAATCAGAGGTGTTGATGATGGTTGGTATTCGAATATCGAGTTGAACCCAGAGAAGAAGACAAAGGTTAAAGTCACCTTTCAAAATGAAGTTAAAGCTGAAAAAAGAAAGATCACCTGGAAAGTCACTCGTGTTCCAAAGGTTGATAGCCTAACGATCCGAGTGGGGGATTCACTTCTACTAGCTCCAGGAACAAAGAATTCGATTGGAACAGGAAAAATATTTTTGGATGGTCAGGCCTACAGAATAAAGCATGGGAAGTCTCGCCCCTTTAAATTCGATACTCCGGGAACCTATCAACTAACCAGTGAATACAAAGTTAAACCTAAAAAACTCACCTATCCATCAAAGAAGAGGAGTAGAAGAGCCCATCACCGTAAAAGAACGATCACTAAAATGGCAAGCCTTGAGGTGAAGGTGGTTGGTGTCTCATTAGTGGATCAACCTTTTCCTTCGTTTGTTGGAAAAAGAGCAACTCGTAATCTGATAGGGAGCCTTCCCGAGGGAGTGGTTTATCAAGCAGATTCACGTATTGCCCAGTGGGAAGAGCGCAACTCCATTTTCGTCAGTTACATCGTTGATTCCATCGTGGAAAGAAAAGTATTGGTCAGACTGGAAGAAGGAGGGGCCATTCTTGGTGACGTGAAACTGCAAGGTATCGCAGCTGCAGGAATGGGCCAGACGACTTATTATATCAGTGAAATCTTTGAAGATGGAACTTACATATCTGACTTGGTTCTAGTTGCAGAACCCATGACCGAAGGGGCTGAAATAAACCTTAGTATTTTCGTTCCAGGGGCAACCTTTCTAGATGGGTCGACTTATTTTACCGTAACGAAAGACGATTTTAATGAGCTAGGTCACTATCTTGTTAGGATAGCTAAAGATCCATCAATCAGTAAGACAGCTAACTGTCATAGGATGACATTGGATCACAATGGGCTTTTCATTCACAGAAGATAAGCCTAATAGATTCATGAAACCTTCCTTTTTTCCATTATCTTTGCTAGGCCTGGCCTTGGCTGCGATGCTATATGGTTTTTTTCATATGAGCATGGGCGATGATTTTTTACTAGATGAAAGAGAAGTCTCTGAATCAGAATCACCAGTCATAGTTAGAAGAGAAACTCTAAAAACCCCTCAAGCATCGATTGTTCACGATGCGAAGATAATCAGAGAGAAACGCACTAGCAGTAGACCAAAGTACGTAATTCAAACTCCCTTGAAGCTTGAGGCTAAGGTTGTATCTCAAACACGACGAGAAGAGCTTAAGAGAGCATCGCCTAGAATTTCTTCTTTATGGTGGAACGAAAGAGGAGAGGAGCCATCCATTAAGGAAAAGCATGCAGCGATTTTGAAATTTGGGAAGAACTTCACCCCAATAGAAAGAGAAGCTTTATATGATTACATCAGGTCTGGGCCAGACGATAACGCTTTTGACCTAGAAATCATTGACACTGTGATGATTCATCTCGATGGAATCCCTTCTCTTGCGTCCGAGTACGTGACTGAAATGATTGGTATCGTACAAGACAAATCAGTAGATGGTTCTGTTCGCGGCTACGTGATGCAGCACTTGGGAGATTCCTATCAAACAACCCCAGCATTACGTTTTCAGATAAATGAGGCTCTGAACCTTGGGCTTAGTGATTTATCAACGGATGTTTCTGGAACGAGTGCTCTGGTTTTGACCACTCTTAGTCAACAATATGACCATTTTGATCGAGACCTAATTGGTCAGGCTGCAATGAAGGTCGTTGAAGATGAAAGTACCAGTCATAACAGTCGAATATCAGCAGTGTCAGCCGTAGGGAGATTGGGAGTTGTTGAAGCACTTCCTATCGTTCGGAAGCAGGCCCAAGAGGGAGATCGAATCGTCATGAAGCTTGCGGCGATTCACTCTCTGGGTCAGATTGGTGATGCAGAAGACATTGAGCTTCTTGAAAATATTTTAAAGGACAAATCAAAGCAGGTCCTTGCCATTGCAGCTAAAAAGGCTTTGAGTCATATCAAGGAAAGGATTTAGAACTCAGCTCTCCATGAATCTACGTTACACAACATTTTTTGGGCTTACCTCACTAACTTTGGCAAGCATCTTCTGGGTTCATACCCTAGAAGCGAACATTCCCCAGACAGCTCCAGGTCTTGACAGTGCCTTGGGAACAAACCTGGTTTCGACGATTTTCTTTGCAGGAACGATTGATGGAACGACAACAGTCTGTGTTGGTGACCCTATGACGTTAGAAGCAAAACCAGCAGCAAGTTTCAAATGGGGAAAAGAGCCGGTTGACTTTTTGACATGGAAAGTGAATGGAGTTACAGTCGCCACAAAGTCAAATCAGTTTTTTACTCCGGACACTTCTTTGGCTGGTATTTATACCATTTCATGCCACGGTATTCCCAGTCCTAATTCGGTCTCGCTGACTCTGTCTGTGGTGAAGGTCAGTCAGATCATAGCAGATCAGGTCTCTTTGGTAAAGGACGAGCCTGGTGGATTGATTACAGTAACAGCTCAGTCATTTCCGGCAGCTCAGTCTTTGGGATGCCTGCAGTGGGAGGTTCAGCACAATGGAGGATCATGGGGAGCAGTACCTGTTTCTGACCTTTCAGGTGATACCGCTCTTTTGAGAAGTACTTCACCAGCGGGTGAATACATCTTCAAGGCTAGAAACGGTGAAAATGATCCTTGGAAAATTTCTCAAAAGCTAATCATTGACTCAATATTAGATTCCATATCAACAGACGTTCTTGGAACTTCAGTGATTTCCTCAGTTCCAGAAGCAGGTGAAGCTGAAACTATCTATGTGGCTGGTGGAGTTGGAGGTTTCGCTCTTGAGTTTACTGCCAAAGTTTTTGGTGACCAAGATGCTGATATTGTTTGGGAGGGAGCAGTCGCCGACTCAAACGATAAGAAATTGGCAACTTTAATTCTTTCAGCAGATGAGGAATAATAAAATGGGAACAATCCTGAGGCTGATTTCGTTCTTTATTTTCTTCCTTGGCTTCCTTCAGGCAGTGGAGATCAACAGGATCAATTTTAATTCAGATACAACCGGAACTACTTTTGAAAATTTTGGTGGTTACCTCCACGACCTCCCTCGTGACCTTGACTTTAAAGGAATTCCCACTGACGAGGGCATTGGGAAAGGTGGCCTAACGATTAATAATCTTTACATAGAAAAACTTATTCTAAACCCCGGAGCAAACTCGATGGTTCCATTAAACATAGTCGATATGTCCTACGAAACTGAACAAGATGCTTTGTTGACAGGTTTCACCTTTTATTTTGACACAGGCGAGATTATTGAAGAAACTGGTGGCAGAGTGATCTCATTTGGTGAATTCACACTATCCATCACGAAAGGGCTTGAGTATTCTCTCATTGGCCCAGATGTTAATGAAAGTTTTCAGCGACTACCTCCCAATGAGCATACCGAGACGATTGAGATTTATATTGGCCATTCAAGTGTAGGAAAAGACTCTGGTTCTTATACGGATCCTTTGACGGTTTTAATAGGTTATATTGATTTTGATCCACATCACGAGTTCGAACTGTCATTGCCCAGCCATTCAGAGACAGCTGAGTTATTTATTTTTGCGAAAGAAAATCCCATTCAATTTAGTTTTTCTGCATATAATGCCCAGGAAGAGACGATTGTTGCTCGACCAAGGTATATCGGTGGATATATCGACTGTGAAACTACATTCGACCCGTTCAACTGGAAATGGAAAGTCAAACGATATGACGTGACAGCAAGTTACGAAGAAAATCGCAGAGCCCTAAAAATTTATGAAGTCCTCTTCGCTCCTTGGGCACCGAGGGCAATACTTCACAATGAAGAGGATTCCATTGCGGGAGTGCTCAATCCTCAGGAGTTGGCTGGGGTTTTTAATTATAAATGGACTAATAACAACGAAATTATTAACTTTCAAGATAGTGGTACTGCATTTGAACTGAGCCCCATCGACGGAAGGACAGGCTATACTAGAGTCTCTGTAGAAAATGATTCTCAGCCTAAACGAACACTCTCATTTGATGTTGTTGTCGCCGATGCCGAACTTTACACCGCTTATCCATTGTGGGCGGGAAGCCCAGCAGAAGTCATTTTCACTGATCCATTTGAGTTAGAAGTGATTGATGATCACCCTTGTCTTGTTGATCGTAAAATTTTGCCTGTATTCAGTGTTTTTGATGGAAGTTATATATTCCCAAGACGTGACGGGTATACCCTCGAGGGAAAGAGTGTTACTGTGGAGGAATCAGGCATCTACGAAATGATCATCGAAATTGGTCCTAAAGAGGTGGCCAGGGAATTCTTGACCGCAGTAGAGGTTGTTTCCGTTAATCCAGCAGTCTTCCCATACAACTATCGTATTCGAGCCAAAGATTTAGTCATCGTCACTGACCCCCCCGGTTACGAGCGGTACTTGGAAATTTATGGCATGGTCGAGCCTTCAGGGGTTGATGAGAATGGAATTAAGGATTATCGAAGTGGTAATATCATGTTCTTGAGGCCTTTAGCACCTTCAGATTCAACGTTTAGGTTTGAAGTGCCTCAGGTGACTTATGGCGACTACTTTGATCTGTCTTTCGAAGATGAGTTAACTTTTATGCCAAATGAAACAATTAATTTTTGTGTGCCTTTTGAATATTCAGAGAGAGAAGGCAGAAATATCTCAGTCAAAGTCATCTCAGAAAATGGATTAACAGAAGTGTTCTCTGACATTCTTATCGCTCCTGAAAAGTGTTTTTCTTTCCAGGTTCAACAACCAGGTCATTATACCTTGGTTGCTGCTTGGATTAATGGTGAGGTTGAAACTATTTTCTACACGAAAGAAATTACTGTATTGGGTTTTGATATTGAAACTTCTTATTTTACTCAAGAAGATAATGGCTTTGGAGTCCCAGAAGGAACTGCGTTGATAAAAACTCTGTCGAATCGAGGTCAGTTTATTCACGAACTCTTCTCGGTTTCAGGAGCGGGGGAAGCTATGACAGATCTTGAGAAAGTGGTTCTAGACACTTTTGGGGTACGAGGAAAATTTAACTATGAGAAAGCTGGAGGAGAAGGAGAGGTTACAGAAGGAGGGTTCTTTGAGCTTTGTGATGGAGAGTTTCTAAACCTTCTCATTACTTTTGAACCTGTTTTGGGACCAAAAGTTGACCGTATGGTGGTTATAGAAAATAAAAACCCTGGGTCTCAAATAAAAGCTAGTTCGTGGATGATTAATGATGTGGTAGCTTTTTCGCAGAACAAAATAATCGATACATACTCAGAAATCAACCCATCGGTGTACAATGGAAACAACGCTGACTTAGGTGTGCCAGGTCCAGGACTGAGAGCTTATGAAATAGAATTTGAAGTTCTGGCAACTCCGTGTGATGACTCAACATTCAAAGTAACCATAGGTGGAGTAACGGGCGCTATTTATAGAGAAAATAAGGACGGGGAGTTTGAAAAAATAAATGAAGGGACTGATATTAGCTATGAAGAGGCTTTGTCTCTAAATTTATATAAACGGTATAGATTTCAATTTTGGGAACATGGACAGCTAAATGTAGATATCATAAAAACCAATGCCCTAGAAGGAACAAAAACGATTAGGAGTTTGAGGGCCGTTTCAGATGGCTATACATATCTGAATCTCGAGAGTGTTGATGTCCTCAACAAAAGACTGAACATTTCCTACAATGCCGAAGCTGAGTTGACTTTTCCTAATACAGTTGTCGAGTTCTCTCGGGACGGAATCGACTTAGGAGATTTGGGTTTAACGATGACTCCAACTGCTAGCCAATTACCTCTTGAGGTAATGGTGGATGACATTAAAAATTACAGTGTTTCAGTAAAACTTTTAGTTACTCTAGATGGTATCCCAAGAGTTTTCAAAGACGCCATTTTAGAATCCAACCCTGATGACATTACCTATGTGGTTGACCTGAACGTTGATTCAGATAATAATGGAGCCATCACTGCAATAGATGACCTAAAGGAAGACAGTAAGGCTCTTCCTGGCCATATAATTTTTCAAAATATTGGCGATAGTGATGATGATGGGATTCCTGATTATTCTGACGGCTTCAATATTACTTTGAATGATGAAGACCAGTCTGATGTAGCGAGTGTTTCTTTTGCCGACATGAACCTAGATGTCAAAGAACCTATTGATTTGAATGTCGCAACAATGAAATTTGAATACTCTGGGTCAGACCCTGCAAGAACAGACCGAGATACGTATGAGCCTGACTCAGCGGGAGGCTTACGAATTTGGGTAATAAATGGAAATGAGCCTAGGCATAAAGAGCCCATAAATATTGAAAAACCAGGGGACGAAGTAGGCCATTATATTACTCTAGGTCGAGCCTTTGATGTATCAAAAATTATAACAGCATCAGATCAACGAAAGAAAACCCTTTATGTGGAAGGAATTGCTCCTGGCAAATATTCAATCGTAGTAAAAATTGACCCAGATGGTTCAGGCCCACTAGGGTTTGAAGCGGTAGATAC
>Ga0233432_10001474_pt1 | contig 22818 bp, 27 predicted proteins | sample SI_122_August201_6_FD_179870 | JGI IMG/M metagenome (GOLD analysis project Ga0233432, IMG submission 179870) | Seawater microbial communities from Saanich Inlet, British Columbia, Canada - SI_122_August2016_10_MG | ecosystem: Environmental > Aquatic > Marine > Inlet | place: Canada: British... | reverse complement strand
CATGTCGTCAGGAGCAGATCTTTTTCTCTTCTCTTTAATGTTATTGATAACCTTATCGAATAGATACTTAGCGGGGGTAATCTTACGTCTACCCATAGGGATAGTTTCGTACTCTTGGTTCAATGCTTTAATAGATTCCTCATCGTTCAAAATACCACGTATACGATCATAGTAATCATATGAGTTGTTTGATGAAAGATCGTAATCCTCTGCGTCCTCTATCTGCTTAGTCTTGTCTTCAAATTCGATAGGGAGATCATCCTCTTCTGGGATAGGTTCGCTACCATCATCGATTGGCGCATCTGGTCCCGCTAAAGGGTCTTCCCCCTGTTGTGTAGGGGCATCAGAATCATTTGGGGGTGCCATATCATTAGTATCCCCAGGTGCTTCTAACAATGACATTATTTTCTCCGCCTTCTTAATACGGTCTAGGATATCTGTCCCCTCGTTTTGACTGAACGAACTTTTTCGAGGCGTGTCATGCGCCATATACTCGTCATCACTTAAATAGTAGTCAGAATCCCTATCATAGTATTTTCCTTCCTTAGGATCATAGTACAGCACCTTACCAGATTTTTGCATGAATGGTCCTTCTAACCCCTCAATATCAGTATATCGTTCTCTATCTATTGGGGGCATGATTGTGAACCCTTCTTCAACATCATCTTCATCGTCGCAATCAGAACCATCGTCGTCTTCGTCTTCGATATCCTCGTCACCGAAAAGGATATCCTTTCCAGTTTTTGGGTCTACAGGTGGTTCATCAGGATCATTCTTTTTCCCTAAGAGACTTTTCAACTGATTCAATATTTTGTCTTTGTCATCCTCATCGAAAGAAGAACCTGACTCATTTTGTTCTTCGTCGTCTTCTTGGTCATATGTTTCATCGTCAGATTCCTCTTCGTCCTCTTCTGGTTGTGGTTGATCATTCCAGTTAGCATCATGCTCTTCTTGCTCATCGCTAACGGCCTGTACTTCGTCTTCTACCTGATCAACAGGATCTTCAGCAGGACCTTCAATCTCTTGATCGTCGTCCTGACTGTCCATAGACAAAGTCCCATTACCATCATTTACATTAAAATCCAACTCGGTGCCCTTGTCCATAGCATTCGAAAGTTTTGATAAAATATCCACACTACCGTAAGTATCGCTAATAACATCTTCACCATCTTCCTCTTCTTCGCTAGGAGAGAACATTGCGGAAACTTCCTCCTCGTTGGGATGTTCATTATTCAAGTCTGGTTCGTCAGAATTATCTTCCCCATGGGGATTATCGAAGGTTCCGGGAGATGCTTCCTCTTCAACATCTTCTTCCTCGTCCTCCTCACCCTCTTCTTCGTCCTCTGGCCCTTGAAAGAAAGAAGAGATCTTGCCTAAGATATCATCTTCGTCTGCATCTACAACCATAACATCTTCTTCCTCTTCCTCGCCACATCCCTGATCAGGTTCAACCTGTGACATCTTTGCCTTTAGTCTACTCTCTATGCTATTCAAGTCGCCAAAAACTTCGTCATTGTCGGCATCCTCATAATCAAATTTTTGAGACTTAATCAAAGAATCTTTATCCTTCTCTTTCTTTAAAAGGTTCTGTGCTCGCTCTTGTTCCTGCTTAGTGAGTATACCGTGTTGGTCCTCGATCTTAGAAAGCATGTTTTTAATATCATCCTCTCTTCGCTGTAGCGCATCTTCCTTATGTTTTCTTTCTCTAGCCGAAATGTCAGTCTCTTTTCGAGACAACTCTTTTTCTTTCTTGTCTATCTCTCTCAGTTTATTTTCTAACTTTTTTTGGATAGTGTCAACTTCTTTTAGTTTTGAGGAATGCTCTTTCTCTCTCTCCTGCTCACGCATTTGAGTTTTTTTATCTTTCTCTTGCTGTTCCTTATTATCCTCTTCGGATCCCATTGAATAAAGGGTTGCAAGTTTCTCGATAAAATCGCCAAAACCTTCTTTTAAATGTGCCATCATTAACCTCTCTATTACTTATTTATCAAAATTTAGACTTAGCATCGTTAATTTCGGATCGACGCTTACTTTTTTCTTTCGCCAATGCTTCCTGAGAGACTCGACTCCCGTCCTGACCGTTTCTCATACCGATCATCCCTAGTTCCTTTTGACTCTTATCGTAAGCGGTGTCTTCTTCTCGATTATGCTGACCCTTGATACGATTAGCAGTCTCACTATCGCCTGTCTTTACGATCTTATCCCCACGGATTCCATATCCCTGTGCCTCCGCATCTGGGGTTAAAATAGTCTTATCAACTATCTTGATAAAACCCGTCTCGGGGTCCTTTTCTTGCTCCCTAACTTTTTTAGTTAACTGGAGACCTTGTTGGGAATGCAGGGTTATGCCCTGCATTCCAGATTGAACTTCTTCCCTGAGTATCTTTAAAATGAGATCAAGGTCGGACACAAATGTATCCCCTTAGTCTTTAACTGTTCCGGGAGTTCCTTGAACCTTAGGTTTCTTTGAAGGAAATTTCTTCTTCTTCGCCGCAAGAGCGGTTCCTTCTGGTTTTGGCTTTTCTTCGAAACCTGCATCCTCATTATCATCCAACTTACTATCCTTAGCAAGTTCTTCGGTTGCGCCGTGGTTTACATCCTTGTCGTATGCTTTCTCTCCAACGTCGCCCTTTCCGTCAAATCCAGGTTCCTTGTTCTCGGTTCCCTTCTTGTCCTTGGTAAAAGTAGTACCGTCCAACTTAGGATTGTCTTTCTTGAACTCAGAAAAACCTTCCTTGACTGCCTTTCCTGAATTCCCTTCTTTATTAGGAACGGTTTCGTTATCTTTGTCTTTGTTATTACCTGCCTTTTTATCGGGGGTTTCGGCAGAAGGTTTCACCTCATCATAACCAGAGTCGCCGTCAGTTGCATCTCCGCCCTTTGAAAACTTAGAGACCTTTTCTTTCTTAGGGTTCTTAGACTTGGTATAGGTAACCTCTTCTTTACCAGTGTTCTTGATGACGTTTTCTTTCACGTCTTCACACTCGCAAGGATCACATTCACAAGTTTCGCACTCCTCGCTATCATCGTCGTCACCCTTTGCAGATGCGCACAACGTACCCTTCTCTTGGAGGTTAACGCTGAAGACCTCTTCCAGACTAGACATATATCCCTCAAAGATAGATCCTAACCTTTCTTCTACCCTATCGACTGACTCTTGGATAACCTTTTTCATAGCAAAACTCCTATTGTTTGTCCCCGTTTTATTGTATTTATAAAAATAATTTATTAAGTGTTAATTTTTGCTTAATTTACTTTTATAGTCATCATTGTATTTCTTACTTATCTTGGATGCATGTTCTTGTCTAGTTGGCAATTTACCTCTTTCCTTCCGCAATTCTTCCTTCTCCTTCCGCAACTCCGCCGCCTCTTTATCTGCGCCTGCAACAGTACCCTTAATCCTTTCTAGATCATCTGCGCTCATACCTGTAGTCTTTCCCGCATTGGTCTCTTTCTTTCTTTTAGAAATGTCCCGTATAGTATTATCAATCTGCTTGATGTCATTAGAGATGTCACTCTTGTCTCCCCTGACATCACTCCTTAAATCGCCTAACTCATTAGCATACTTATCAAAGTTATCGATAGTATCCTCATGCCTTTGATTCTTACTATATGCTCGCCTAAAATGATGGGTTTGCCCCTCATAAGGTTTTTGCTTCTCGAAGATAACATCTAATTTGGTTAAGTACTCTTCCATTACTTCTTAACCACAGTCTTGCCCTTATGGTCTACGGTTCTCCCCGCAGTCTTTTGTTTAGCAACCTTTTTCCCTCTCTTTTGTTTTGCTTTTACATCGCCACGACGTTTAAGCAACTTCAACTTCTTCCTTTTTTTCTTTATTTTTTTGACCTCTCCTACGATTGGGTGCGCCTCAATATATTTCTTCTTATTCCTACGGATCATCCACTTTCCATATCTACCCATTTTAGGGTTGTACTCGAATGTCAGTTTGAATAGGGCAATTGTTCTTGGGGAAATATCACCGCTATCCCCGCTCATTTTCTTTAATGTAAGCAATCTAGAATTATGCTTGTATCTACCCTTTAATATATCCAGTCCCTTCTTCTTCACCACGGACTCTTGTACGGATTGATCATGACTTGCCTTTACCTTACCTAAACTAACCTGCCCTGTTAGAACCATATGTGCGATGTTGTCGCACTCGGGACAAATACCATGGTCATTCATTTTAGTTTCTGGGTGAGGATCATCTGGGTGTGCCCCACACATCGCTAAGTCATCACCGAGGCGTATATGCTTCTCAGTTAACTCCTCAACCTCTTCGAGTTCATCCTCATCGAGATCCATTTTAGCGATCTCTTCATCATCTTCAGAATTAACGTCCTCTAGAGAATCAATAGCATCCTCTTGGTCTGCTTCTAATTTCTTTTCCTCTTCTTCTTTCAGAAACGAAAGGAAACCCATACTAGACCTTCTTTTTTAATTCCTTGAGTTCACGATACCACTGCTCAGAGAAAGCACCTAACTTAACATTCTTACTACTATCTTCCTTCTCTGTCTTTGGTTCCTTTGCTTTGATATCGTCTAGGTATGCCTTCAACCCATAGGTATCTTTAGTATCATACTCGTCCTTCTCGCCCTCAACCTGTGCCTTGTTTAACTTATCCACCACCTTCTCGGTACTCTTATCTAGCATAGGATCATCTAGTTGTACGCTACCCTTAGGGGACGCTGGACTAGTCTTGAAATCAACATCATGACCAGGATCAGTTTTTTTCTGAAACGTGTGATTCTTAAAGTATTCGCCCGCTTCCTGTAAAGAATCTTTCTTCTTCTCACTGGCAGTGTTTGCCTCTTTTACAACGTGCTTAAGAGTACCAACGCCTTTGTAGTTTTGATTCATCAAGAGATCCTTAAATGTGGTTTTACAATTGTATTTATAAAAACTAGAAGATCTCTAACTCATCTATGATTTTTTTATAGTTTTTATCGATGATTTGGTTACTAGAAATGTCCCCAAACAACTCAACGCTTAATTTAAAATGCGTTAGGTGATCACCTACAACACCCTTCTCAGATTTTACAAACATATCAAAAACAGATCGTGCGAGGAGTTTTCTCTCGCTCTCGTCAAACTTATTAAGGAAGAAATAGATGAATGCTTCTTTACAAAAGACATTCCTGAAAAATATAGCATAGTTACAAAACTTATAGAAAGATGCGTAGTCGCTATTATCACTAGTCAGGATGTTAACATACTTAACTATGTTATTCCTTCTCTTAACATCATCTCGCCATTCCGATTCATTGGATGAACATACGTATTCGTCATATGGGAAAAACATATATTATTTATCTAAGATCCCTTTTATGTCATCCATATTCTCTAGTTCTACTTGGGTTTTAATAAGACAAGTCCCCCTCTTTTCTACTACCATTTTAGGCTGGACCCCATCTTTCTCTATGATCCCATAAAATGCCAATACATCTTCCATACTCTCTTTTAAGTGGTTATTATTCGCACTCCACCCTTCATCTACATGCGTTCGCAATGCCTTTAGTAGAACACGGTCCTCTCTAACATTATCAGCAAGAAGATCTAGAATAGACACCGCATCCTCCTTGTACAGCGTCAACTCTGAGGTCGTGCCGTGGCGGGTGAGTAATTCGTTAATCTTATCTAAGATATCGTTACGCATATTATTATTTATAACCACTTATCTTTTGGTACCTCTTCTTTAGCGGTTTTTACCGTAAAGCGATACTCCCCCGTGCTCTTATCTACCTCCATAACCTCGTCAACAGGGAACAAACCTAGAGAGTGCCCTAAGAAGTAATACAGGTAACCATTAGAGAACCTAGCGGTAGTTGTCCCGATCATAGGAAACTTATTTCCCCACTTAGTGTATAATTTACGTGCTTGCGACCTGTATTGGTCATAACCGTCGCCTTCCTTGAGGTTCCCATCACCGCCAGAATCATGGATCATATCCAATGCTACGACATAATTACGTAATCCCCGATCAACAGCAGACAAACAAATGTCAGCACCATAAAAGTGAAAATGATCCAGATACTCACCGAACTCTAATTTATTACTCCTCTTGGTGATAAGGCAGAATTCGTCAATGGTATGTACCTTCATTGCATCAAAGGTGTAGTCCTTAGAAGAGAAATCAACTCCCTTCATATTATGACCGCCATTGTATTGGACACCTGCGGGACCTATTACCCCAAAATTGTTACCTAATTTGCCAATAACCTTATCTATCCGAGAGAATGGTTCGGGAGACTTAAAGTACACGTCTTGGTGGGTATATAGTAAGATCTCCCCTGTACTTACCTCTCGCAAGGTATTCAATGCCTCCGCAGAATACATATAGTTTTTTGTATTGTTAACAAATATAAACTCGTACATCTCTCTAGACTTAATAGAGTCTAGGTACTTCTGCATCTGATGTTTTTTGGTGGCGCATATTAGGATAGAATACTTTACTGACTTACGTATCTTCCTAGGACCCTTACGGATCCAAGTGTTCATAAACCTTTGAAGGTCAGCAGGGGAATCTTTTGTTGCGTCGCCCTTCCTGCTACCATGGTCCACATGGAGGAGCGCCTTCTCTCTGATCACAAAGTTAGTTAACCCAAGATCAGCAATCTTCAAGTTAAGGTCCACATCTTGGAATACGTCCTTATACTCCTCGTCGAAACCACCTACCTGGTCAAAATATTTCCTACGCACCATCAAGAATGCGGCGGTAACGCCCTCTACGATTGAATTTTCATTTGATATGTTTCGAATATCTACCTTGTAATTGTGATGCCCTGGACCTATCCATGCTCCCGTCTTCATGTCATATACTAGTTGACCGTCATGCTGTAGGGAGGAACGATCCTCATCCCATACCAGTCGATGACCGACACATCCAATGTTACTACAGTTAAGGTACTTAACCATCTCAGATACCGCATCATAGGTTAGGAATACATCATTGTTCATAAACAACACTGCTTCACCTGAACAATTCTTTACCATAAAGTTATTGTTTGTGGAAAAGTTATATTCGTGCCCTAAGAAAATTGTGTATTTAACAGGGTCTAATGTTTTGTAGAAATCTAACACCTTCTGGTCCGTGGTACCTGTGTCGCATATAACTACCTCAAAATCAGTATACTCTACATGCTCTTCTATACTGTTTACACATCGAGTTATCAAATCATGACCGTCCTTTGTAACGATGCAGATAGATACCTTCGGTCTACCGCTTTCATCAAGAAAATCCAAATCGACCTTATTCTCTACGAATCCAGAGATAGAAAACTCGATAGGTTTTTCACTCTTATCCTTCTTAGATGTCCCCAATACTTGGAACTCAGCATACTTAACGAGGTGAGATGGTCCAGAAAATATCTGACCACTGCTTAATAATTTCTTAGACCCGTTCAGGATAATAGTCTTATCCTGTTCGCCGACATATTTTATTAGCGCCATGCTTAAACGTATTCAACGCTAAAAACATATTCTTCGCCTTCTTGGACCATTTGACCTACCGAAACCAACAATCTCCCTGATCTTTCCTGTAAGGGATTTTCATAATTATCGGACATTAGGCAGAGAAATTCCTTTCTCAGGTCGGGGTTGTCTGTTCTTATTGTTGCATTCATGTATTATATTGTAACCTCTACGAATTTAATATCAAACCCTTCCTCTTCATAATACGACATTCTCTCGGTCGCATGCCGTTGAGCATAGGGAAGATCATCAACTATATCTATAACGGTTGCACGTTTTTTACTCTCATGCTTACGGAGAGAACGCCCTATCGCTTGGAGGACCGATATCTTCGCCTTTGTAGTAGATCCAAATATAACCGTATGGAGATTCTTAATGGAAACACCTGTCCCGAAAATTGACATGGTTGCCACAATAACACACTTAGTATTCTCTTCCATACTCTTTATAGCGGCATTCCTAACATCAAGGTTAATATCACCATGCACGTGTTCGACGTATGTAGCATCCTTTAACCGCTTACGGAGTACCTTGACAAGGTTAGCGCCATACTCTACACTATGTACAAGGATAAGCACATTCTCATCCTTCTGGAGTCTCTTCTTGACCAGCGATGTCATGTATTTAAATCTAGGGATATAACTCTCAAGGAATTGACGCTCGGCATGAAACCTAATCATTTTCATATCCTTCTCGACGAGGGGTTTGGGGTGTCTACGCTCTGCCCACTCTTTTGTAATCCTAGATTTTATAGTCTCTATCTTCGGACGGCAATCTGTCATATCATACCCGATTATGGGCGTAACTATCTGTAAATCAGTAATATGACCCTTATCCATTAGATCCCTTGCGGTCACCTCTACTAAGATCGGACCCAAGCATCCTAGAACCGTTTTTACATCAACATCGTTTGTTGGCAACGTACCCGTCACGCCTATACGCCTGACCGCACGTGTACACTTATCTAAGATTTGTTTAATCTGAGATCCGCCCAGTATAGACCTGTCCTTCTTACTTGTTCCCGCACCTTTATTTGCTTTGTGACACTCGTCAACTACAACCATGTCAAATTGCTTGAAGAATTTCTTGTCCTCAATATTCATAAGCGACTGCCAAGTCCCGACCACTATTGGCGGTTCGGAATCCTTCTCCCTCCCCATATACATCCCAACCATGCTCTTGTCCATACCATAGTCATCCACGAAATTTTCCCGCATCTGAACAACCAGCATAATAGAGGGAACAATGACGAGAACTTTCGTAACCTCTTCTTTTTCAAATAGATAATTCAGGGCAAGGGCGGTCATAAATGTCTTCCCAGCAGATGTCGCTGCCCTAGCAACCCCAATCTCATTCCGACATATCCGCTTCGCCACATCCCATTGATATGCATATGGTTCCAGAGGTTTCTCTTGCTTCGCCATCAACGTTTTTTTAGTAACCTCCTCGAAATCATCAACCTCCATATGATAAGGCAATAATTCCTTGCTTATCTTAAATGGGATGTTCAATCGCTGTAACTCTTGGATACATTCCTTAAGCAACCCACGTGGCATCAACCCATTCTTCCAAATGAAACGGATATTACCGTCCCAGTTCCCACTTTTATATGCTGGGGTAAATTGATAGTTCTCTTTTCTGAGGGTGAAGTGACTCTTGATCTGTAGCATGAACTCGTCATTGAGAGATGCTACAATCACATTCACATTATTATACGGATATATGTGGACGTGTTCGAAGTCCAGTTTCATCTTTGCATAATTAATCTCAGGCATGATCCCCCTCTACGATCTTATCCATCTGCCTAATGTTTATGATGTTCTTTATCATCCAAAACCGTTGCTTGAAATTGTCGATAGTATCCTTGAGGAAATCTACCAACTCTTCAACCTTTTTGATTTCACGGCGTAGCGCCTTATAATCATCGTGGTTGTTCACTAATATTTTAGCATCCGCACCAGAATCCGCTTTCAAGGGAACCCCTTGACCGCCATACTTATACTTTTTGAAATAGTCAGCAAACATGATTTCACAATCCAATTTCAGAGAATCCATCAAGCGCCTACGTGAATAATACAGTTCTACGTACTTTTGGACCAAATTAGCGGAGTCTCGGCATTGTCCTATCAAGTCCAAATCATCGATTTCCATATCGATTTTAATCTGTTCCTTCAGTTTCTTGGTGATCAAGCATCTATTCTCTTTTTTTTCTTCTGTCATAACTATCTGTTTTTTAAGTGATTACGATCTTCTTCCAAAAATATTTATATCAATTCCGGAAAAATAGTTTGAAATTCGGTTTTTTTATCTTATAAATATAGGTTCATGGCATTGAGATTCACAGGAAATTGTTTGTACATCGATTTAGATGTTACTAGCATGATATTAAATCACTGTGGTATCAAAGGTTACCTTACTTATCTGTCATTTGTCACTTACAAAAAACATAACGGTGATACCTATACTACCCCAGAAGGGTTAAATGAGTGTTCATTACTAGAATCCATCAAAGATTATTCAACCCCCCTTAAGAAATTACAGGAGATCGGGTTGATAGTAAAGAGAGGTAAGCAATATACCGCTACCACCAAAAATAAACGTTGGTTAACCTTCGCTAACAAATCATATAAGGATAGTTTAGGGTTAGGTGGAACATTAGTTTTAAGCATGGATGAATTCTATACCTTAAAAAAGTGCCCTATCAAAAATGTAGAAGAGAGGATGTATCTTACCCTCACGAACGCAGTGAGAAAAGGAAATAGTTTAAGTAGAAAATTCATGAAACTTATAACTGGGGTCTCTCCTAAACGACAAGCAAGTATTGAAAAGAAATATGAAGGTGTTAACTCTGGGGATGTATTTTTTCCAATTAACGCTGAAGAAAGAGACAAAATCGATTCTATGCCCTTTATGAAAGGGAGATTTGATTCAAACAGCATCATCGCCAAAAGCGAAGGTAAACAGAATAATTGCACGGTTGCTCAAATGGGTAACTCTCTTGCAATTCACCCGTCCCTATGTCACGGTTTCCTTCAGAGGAAAGTAGCGAGGGAAAAAAGAGAATCTTTGTCATTAAATGAACCCGTACAGCGTGGTGAAGTTTGTGATTGGGATTCATTTTATGCAACGATAGATTTGTCTACGGAAGAGTTAGATCGTACTAAGAAAGCATTTGATTTCTACAATGTAAAGGACAAACGGCAAAAAACCTGGGATCGATTAAAGAAGAACCCATATAGTGCTGTTAATGTCATTACAAAGAAGGGTGAAATTGTTAATCTTAGGGATTTCTTGCGTAGATTTTCTTTCTAAGAGCGTTTCTTTTTTCTCCTTACGAAGACATAATATAGGGAGAATTGTGTACACACATTCCCAAAAGGGTTTTCCCCCGTTCAATCGTTTCTTTAACTTAATTCCTGCGAGTGTGGTGTTCCCCTTTTAGGGAACAGCACCGAAGCAACGAGCGTAGCGAGTTCTACTAATGTTTAATTAAGAAATATTAGCACGAACTCGTTGAACAAGTTCAACTCATTCGTGGGCGGGGACAAGCCCCACCATAGATTAATCTACTAAATAAGTAAATCCTTCTTTCTTAACTAATTCAATGTCTTCTGTAAATAAGTCATGTGATAGGGAATCATGGTGACTAATTACATATATTGATTTCTTCTCAGTCTCTGCTTTTAATTTCAATAATTTGAGCACATCTTCTTTTCCATTAGTGGATAAACCACTCCCGTCTAGTAACTCATCTAATATTGTTACGTTCAAATCTAGTGAACTTCTCAACGAGGAAAGATCTAATATGGACATTAGTATAGAGAAATCGATACGTGCCTTTTCTCCACCTGAGAATGAGTGATATGTGAGTGGATCGCACCCACGTGACTTAATTATTGCATCTAATTGACTATCAAACTCAATAGTAAAATCTGCATTCACTTCTTTTAAATAAGTATTGACCTTAGAATTCCAGAATGGGAGTATTGACTGGATGATATAATTCTTAATCCCATCTTCTGACAATATCTTTTTAATAAATGTGTAATAATCCTTTGACTCACTCATTTCATTTAGTTCTTGTTCTAAATTGGCAACCTCTTCCTCTTTGCCCTCAATACCTTCCTCATCGATGAATACCTCAAAATTCTCTTCTTTATTCTCAACCTCATCAATCTGTTCAACTAATTCAGCAATCCTCTCATTAAGCATTGTTACCTTATTCTCAGCATCCCTACTTGCTTGTATCTTATCTTCTAACTCAATCTTTCTTTCACCAAACAATTTAATCTTCTTCAGTAAGGCAGAAATCTTCTTTTTGTTAGATGCAATTGCATCATTGTTAGAAGAAACGGTATCCCTCATCTGGGTGAGATGCTCTTCAATATGATCTGAAGTAGTCTCAGTATTACAAAGGGGACAAACTGGAGAGTCCTCAAGTCGATCTAACTTTTTTGTAAGGGTAGAACTCTCCTTCTCCATTGTCATGTTATCAGATTTTAATTCATTTTTATTATCTGAGAATTCTTCTTTTGACTCAAGTAGTTTAGAAACTTTCCCCTGCAACTTGTCAGTATTAACAATTGTATCTTGTAACCCTTCTAGGGTCTCCTCTGCTTTATCTTTCTTGGAGTTTAGTTTATCTAACTTTTCCTCCCTCTCCTTCTTCATCTTGTCAACCTTCTCCTGGACCCGTGCTTGCTTAGTCCTAAGTTCCTCAAGGGTTGAGAGACCACTCTCGTATTCCCTAGTTTTCATTTTTATTGTGGAATTTAATTCTTTTTCGACATCTTTTCTTATATGATCCCGCATCTTCCCGAAGATACTAACCCCTAGGATATCCTCAATAACAATACGCTTCTCTGGACCTGACATATCCAAGAATGGTTTTGAGTATGATTTGCTCATTACCAATAAATGGATAAATGTATTGAAGTCTGCACCTAGGATCTTATTGACCTCTTCTTGAACTAATTTTACAGAACACTTCTCATGGACTGCTTTACCATTCTTCTCTAATATGAGTTTGTCTGGTTTTATCCCACGCTCTACCCTATATTCAGCACCGTTAACATCGAACTCAATAACAGTCTCACAACCCTTCTTGTCATTAATAGTATTACTGATATCGACCTTGTTGATACTCCTAACCGTTTTCCCAAATAGGGCATACATCAACCCATCAGTATAAACAGTAGATTTTCCTACCCCATTTGTATCGTTAGTATCTAAGTTTTTACCTTTTACACGGTAAAGACCCTCATCATACTCAACAGTAATCCCGTCGTTACCAACAGATAGGAAATTTCTAAGAAACAAGTTCTTAATGTGTATCTTCATCAGATGCCCCGTAAACGTTACTGATACTTATATTAGTTGGCAAATTTTTATAAATACCTTCAAAGGATCATATCGACATGAGAAACTTATTTAGCGAACAATTATCTTCAATTTTTAATATGACCGAAGAAGCAGGTGGTGGTGAGGGTATAATCTCACCTAAAGATATGGATGACCTAGTATCTGGTGGTCAGGCAACCTCAAAAATAACATCCGAGTTTGGCACAGTAGAAGGTAGTTCTTATATGCGCCAAGTTGGGGATAATCTCTATATCAAGAAGGATAATCCATTTAAATTGAGTCAGGGTGGAGAGATGAAAAATGGCGAAGAGGATGATTCTTATTATTGGCAATTAAATAGAACATTGCAGGTCGATGCAAGTTCTGGTGCAGGGAATGGTGCATAAATATGGGATTTAAACAATACTTAAATGAGTCTGGTAGGGATTTCTCTAAGAAGTTTAAGATCTACCAAGGCGAAGACCTGTCTAAGTATCAAGAGGTCGATATTGAAACAGTGAGAAATGTCATTGTTAATAAGTTATCAAGGATGCTTTCGGAAAAACCTTCACTTCAGCACAAGACACGTGAAGAGATTGAGGATAGTCTTAGGTTGCGTGAGATTAAGCAAAGTATGGGTGACCTCTTTGTCTTCAAGTATTCAATTTTCAACAGACCGCTATTGCCTCATAGTATCCATGTAGACCAAGCAGATTGGGATGCGTATGAGGAAGAGAAGACTGACTTTGTAGATAACGATGATGGCGTCCCCGATGCTCCAGATGAACATGCAAACGCTGAGATTGATTCTTCTAGCATTGCGCATGATGCAGATATGCCAAGTACACAGTTGGGTGGTTCAGATATCCCTATGACTGATTTTGGAAGTCATGATTAATGAGTTTTAAGAAGTTTTACTATGAGAGTATAACCTTAGAAGAAGGGGTCTTTGATCCTGTATTTAGTCCTAAGGGAACACGTCAGGAAAGATTTGATGCCCAATGGTCACGAACCCTTGGCGAAGTAACAAAAGCACATCCTAAAGTCAAGAACCAATTGCAAGAGATTGCCAAGCAACTTACCGCTATGAGTGGTAATACTGATTATCAATTAGCATCCGCAAAATTAATTAAGCAAGCGTGGAAACTATTATATCGTTATTTCAGTAAGTTTGGGATTAGGAAATCTGGGGATAAGTTTTCAGTTGGATCTGGGTTCTGGAAAGGACCTAGTATATATGAATGGCAAGCGATTAAATCTGCCTCCAACCTCAAGGGTCAGGATGCTACAGGAAATCCTACTAAGCACGCCTTGGCGGATTATGCTGACGATGTCGTAGATGCTGTTTCGGAGATTTATGAGAAATTGACAATTGAGGATCTAGACAATCAAGGTAATGATGCTAGTAAAAGTGGTATCGGGGTTATGTCCTCGGAATACCAAGACCCCATTGCACGAGTAACAGATACTATTAGATTATTCGACAATATTGGTAAAAAATTAAAAGAAGCATCTATGAAGGTGAGTAGGTTGGCGGGTGTAGATATTTTAGCACCATCATTATGGGAAAAGATCTCTGGTGCAATGGGCAAGAAGGCAAAAGGTGTCGGTAGTGGGGTCGGAAGCGCAGTTGGTGGAGTTTTATCTGCACCAGGGAAGGGTCTTTCTGCTGCTGGTAGAGGGGTTAAGAATATGGCATCCGGTGTCGCTCAAGGTGCAGAAAGAGGGTTCTCTAGTACGGCAGATAATTCAACTGCGGCAGCGATGTGGAATGCCGCTAAGGGTATAGGGAAAAGTTTCAAAAAGAAACCATCTTACGACTTTAAAAAGAAACCATTCAAAAAACCATTTAATAAAAAATGAGCGAGTACCTAGATAGATTAGACGAATGTTTTGACCTAGAACAAACTGTTCTTAGGGAAATGAATATTATACCCGCTGGTGAATTAAATCGTATTTTGAATCAAACAGATCTCAAGAAAACGATTAACGTTAGTGATAAGGGGATCATAGGGGATTCATGGGAAACATTCTTTAGTGCTATGAAGAAAAAGAATATCTCTCAAGTAAAAAAGTCGCTTGCAAAATTAATCATGGGATATGGGGTGATGATCCAATTTTTAGGGCAACCTAAAAACAAGAGATCACATTTCCTAAAAACATTCCTAAGGTCTACGCAAGGTTCACCCGGAAAGAAATGAACATCTCTCAAAATTATAGCACTTCTTTATCTAAGATATTTGAATCTTCGGATGGGTTATCAGGTTTAGTGACGCCAGTTCAACAAACGGGTCCAGTACATCCAGATCCAAATAACCGTCCTCAAATCAAACATGATAACCCACATAAGCAAAAAAAAGATAGTGAGGATGGGAAGGAACTTGACCAAGAGAGTAAGGATCCAAAGAAGAAGAAATTACGAGATACTGGGTATAAGTACACTGTAAAGGCAGGTTCTGGGGTTGCGGTGACGCAAGACAGGATTGGTTCTGGAACAGGTAGTGTAGATACTTTTGCTTAGGGGTTAGTGATGTTAAAATCAAATATGTTAGAAGATTACCACAAAGGTCGCAACAGGAATGTCCCTTGTGTATGTGGCAGTGGAAAGAAAGCAAAGAGATGTGAATGTAATGTCTCTAAGAAGGCTAAAAGAAACGTCAAAGAGATTGTGTATGAAGATGTTAGCGATGCGGTAATGACCGACGCTGAAGAATTTGCTGACAAGTACAGTGAAGAAGACATCGCTCAAATGCAAGATATGATGAAAAGTGAGTTTGCTCAGAAAGAGATAAACAAGGTCAAGGAGAAAGTGGAGAATGGGATTTAAGGACTATCACGGATTAGTAGAGGAAGCATCTTCTATAATTAAGGATCTAACTGATGATGAATTTCAGCGGTTAGAAGAGGCAATCTTTAAGAAAGTGAGTAATGCGGAAAAGGCACGTCGAGCGCAGGGTGCTAAGAAGATGGGTGCTTTGGGTGCTATTAAGAGACGGGATATGTCAGCATCCAAGATAGCAAAAAATGCTATGATGTCTAATAATGGCGATGCTCAATCAGCAAAGCAGGAAATAAAGAAGCAGGCGATGGCGGCAATTAAGAAAGTGGATACTGACTCTCAAGGTAACAATCCGCAGGCACCAGATCAACAACAAGGTGTTGGACAACAGCAAGGACAGTTTCCACAAAAATAATACTTGCAATCCTATTTGTTATAAATACAATCGCATCCCCCTACGCCTCTCTACGATGCGCACCCTTGGGGGCAATCTTTAACATTCTGGGTCCGACAGGTATCGACTTTTTGTTGAACCGACTAAGTTGCGATACGGTGTGCCTAAGGCACCGTCAACAATAGGCAAACAATAACTGGAACTTCTAACGAAATTTCTGAAATGAACGATTCTGCGTTTGATGCATTAATGCACTCTCTAGCAGATGAAGCAGTCATTGAAGAAATGGTTGTTTAACCAGAATAGTACGATAGATCTAAACAATTTATAGTACGATCATAGGGGAGAGATAACCCATTTGTATTCTCTATGATTCACCTACTAATGGGGAACCTTCTAGCATCATGAAGAAAAAGGATGTGGACGACTTTATGGAATTAGGTTTCTTTTGGTACATAAATTAGTCCTAAAAAATTACAAGAAGGAACTATTATCGTAGACGCTTATGACGAAGCAGGAAGAAAGAGGGTTCGACTCCCTCCGGATCCACTTAACTTATTGAAAAATAATTGGATATATCGTTTAATATAAATGGTCTTCAGGAAGGGAAAGACTACGTTATCGCTTTCTCTGTTAACGGGGAAGGTACGACTCGGGTTGTGTCTAATCAACCAGCACCTGAATTGCCACCTCCTGTTCAACCAGAAGAGATAGAAGAAGAGGATAATGGTATGCCTTCTCTGGAAGACCTGGAGAAAGATAACGAAATGGAAATGCCTAGTTTAGACCCAGTGGATATGCCTCCTGTAAAGAGGAAGTTCAAGGTGGAAAGGTCTTGGGAAGGCAATTTAAACGAATAAAGTTGTAATTAGAGAACAACTATATAAAATAACACAATGATTTTTAGGAATAAAGATTTATGAGTAATGAAGCGGTAAGGGTAGTCGGTGTTGACATCGGCACAGGTATGATTTCTTGTGCAACAAGGAATGACAGTGTCACGGAGGATGCGGAGAAGAAGAAGATCCGTCTTCGTAAGGTACGGGATGCGTTCATGCGTATCGATCCTGATGAATTCATGGCAGGCAATGCTCCTGAGTTTGGCGAGAAGATGCTAAGGAAGACAGGAACCCACTTTATTAAGTTGGATGATGTTCTTTACATCTTAGGGGATTCCGCATATGAGATGTCTATCGAGATGAACAAAGAATTGCTTCGTCCTATGGCGAAGGGTGTTCTTAACCCCAATGAACCAGAGAGTGCTATTATGGTTGAGGAACTAATTAAAGCGGTTGCTGGAGAACCTGAGAACCCAGAAACTGATGTCATCTTTTACTGTGTGCCTGCTGATCCAATTGATGCAGACTACGATGTTGCGTATCACAAGGCAACATGTGAAGAGGCGATCCGTAATGTTGGGTATAAGAATGTATCCGTTATGAACGAAGGACTTGCGGTTGTTTACTCAGAACTATATGAGAACAATTTTACAGGTATCGGGATCTCATTCGGTGCAGGTATGTGTAACGTATCATATGCTAACCGTGGGATTGAGATCCTTAGTTTCTCTGTAAGTAAGGGTGGTGATTACATCGACCAAAATGCGGCGAAGCAGGTAAACGATACCGTTCCAGTTATGACTTATAGAAAAGAGGACGGGATGAGTATCCTAGATCCTCAAGACGAATACGAGAAAGCGATCTCTGTTTATTACAAGACCCTTATCCAATATCTCGTTAAGAGTTTCGTTGCTCTTTATAAGAAGAAGGACAAGAAAGAACTGCCAAGACTTTTCAAACCCATCCCTCTTGTAGTTAGTGGTGGGACATCTTTGGTTGGTGGTTTCCTAGAGACCCTAGAAAAGACTATCCGGGAAGAGAAGAACTTTCCTATTAAGTTGGGTGAGATCCGATGCGCAGAAGAACAACTTTATGCTGTAGCGGCAGGACTTTATCAAGCGGGTAAGTTGAATTCAGAATTATCTTAAAAGCTCACGTCAACTATGGGCAGAGAAAGGGGAGGCATATGTCTCCCCTTTTTCTTTTGGGTTGACAAAAAACACATTGATGTAGGTTAACCCGTATGAATATTTTCATATTAGACCTAGACAATCGCAAGTCTGTTAAGTATCTGATTTCGAAGCATTTAACAAAGATGCCACTTGAGACAGCACAGATACTATGTTCCCCTTACGAGCAGGGAGAAGCACCGTACAGGAGAAGTCACTATAATCATCCCTGCTGTGTGTGGTGTAGGGAATCTCGGGAAAATTATGAGTGGTTATTGGATTACGCTGACTGTATATTCAACGAGTTTAAGAAACAAAGGGGTAAAGATCACGGTTCGTGCCATGTTATCCAATGGTGTAAGGACAACTATCACAAGTTAGATCTCCCCTCTAAAGGATTAACCCCATTCGCACAAACGATGCCAGAGCAGTATCGTGACCGTGACCCTGTTAAGGCATATCGAAAATATTACTTAGAAGAGAAGAGACATATCGCTGAATGGAAGACTGATCCACCGTACTGGTGGAAGTAGTTACTGATCACACCTTTCGTAAATATCTTTGATGATCTCTAGTGCTTTACTTTCGTCTAATCCTTCAGGGCATCCGATAAGTTTAGTATACTCAAATAGAGCATCTAAAGAGTTCTTAACGGTATCATCAACTTCTATATCGTCTGTGCCCATTGAATGAAGTTTTTCTTCCTTTGTTCGGATAGAAGAAGGTCCCAATGATTCTAGTTTTTCAGTAATCATAATCCTGTCTGTTTGAGAGATACCTTCGTGGAATTCAATCTCAACATAATTGTCGCCTATAAATTCAGGCGTGAGATCCTCGATATCGATTTCTTCACTGCGGATCTTCATGTGTTTTGGGGATACCTTATTTAAGAAATACTCCTCTTCCATTGTTTTAGTATCCAAGATAGTAAACCCTTTCTCTTCTAAATAGTCACCCCAATCTAACTCATAAGGCGTTCCTACATATTTAATTTGACCATCTACATTCCTAATATGGAAGTGTCCAGAATAAACCTTACGACAATTAAAGAATGTATCTTGGGTCATCCCATGGGTGGCGATATGATTCTTTGCCATTTCAAACCCATTTATCTCCAAGTGACCGAAGCACATCGCATAGTTATTTTTCGCTAACATCGATTCCGCTTTGTCTAGGGTATCTTTCGTTAACCACGGTAAGATAAGAGATGTCTTTCCAAAGAAGTCTACTTGGGTTATCTCATGATACACCCTTGCTCCTTGATCCTCTAATACCCCCAATGAGTGAACATCATTAGTGTTCCTGTAAAAGCAATCGTGATTCCCGACGATAACATGCACCTCATATTTTTGGCATATTTCGTAGAATAATGTCCTTACGTGCTTTAGGATTAATGGAGAGAGGGATACCCTATTATCAAAGATGTCCCCTAAGAAAATAACCTTGTCACAACCCTGCTCGTCCATAGTGGGGACAAAACTGTCATAGAACCACTTAAGTTGTGCCTCTAAGAGTTGTTCGTTATTATTCTTCTTTCCGAAGTGGAGATCGCCTACAATTGCTAACTTAGACATTAATCGTATAACTCCTCATTTTTTTCATTGATAAACTTTTCTTGTTCACTTGTTTCCATGTTTCGTTTAATAAGACCATCCTTAATGGCAGAATGCTTCTGTTCTTCTTTAATACATTGTACAAATCCACGAAAACATATCATAGATACGTATGCAAAAGCATTCGCTTTGGGGTTATCCTTATCAAAACTCTTGGCATACTTACAAAGGAAGATTAGACCACGCCCCTTCATCTCTTCTTTAAAGGTATAGTTGATGAAGTTTTTTCTGTTTGCCATGTTATTAACAATCTTCAAAAACATCTCCCCTAAATTATCAGATATAGTTCCAGACTCTTTAAGAGCGTGTAGTTCTTCTGCGAGTTCGCTTCCGTCAATATAGTTTGTGGTTTGTTTTGCCATCATACGTCTTGTAAGTTAATGATAATTATATACACTACATGTTGAATTTCAAAGGGTTTGAAATTAATAGTCAAGGGTATATAATTAAATAAACAATGGGTGTAATACATGGCGAATACTGCAAAAAAGAAACAAAAACGACAAAACAAAAGGAAAGATGCGAAGAAGATTGAGAATCTCGCACGCCAGTTTAATATAGACGAAGAGCGGGAGAGGGAGAAGGCAGCGAAAGCCCAAGAGGAGGCACAGCGACAACGAAAGATTGCTGGAGAAGAACAATTAAAGCAGTCACTCTCTAAGAATGACTTTCATCCGCAAGGGGTAGTTAACTATATTGCAGATAGGAATGGGTGTGGATACTTCAGATGTATCTGGCCATTTGAACTTCTTGCTACCTATAAAAACCTAATAACGATGTACAGTTATGCTCACCTGTACGAACCGTCATACTTAAAGGGTACACAGATTATTAGGTTCCAGCGACAGGCAACCCCTCAGCAACAGCAAGCGTGGGATATGTATCGCCAACTCCGCCAACAGTATGGGTTTAAATATCAGTTGCAGTATGAGATAGATGACTACCTGATGGGTATCGAGAAAAGCAACACTGTTGCATATAATTATTTCGATAAAGAAAAAAAGGACTGTCACATGAGCATGCTTAACACGGCAGATAAGATTACATTCTCTACCGATGCTCTCAAGCAAGCATACGTCGATAATCATGGTATCCCAGAAGAAAAGATCTCGGTTATCAGAAATACGGTACCACAGTTTATGTATAATCTCCCGCCAAGGATGCAACCAAACGAGTTCTCTGAAAAAAGAAAACCACGTATCCTATGGAGTGGTTCTGCATCGCACGTGGGTCCAGGCGGGGACTTAGAATTTCTAATCGAGCTGATCGCCTCAACGGTGGATGAATATCAATGGGTATTCCAAGGTACGATGCCTGAGCAATTAAAACCTTTTGTAAAAACACGTCAGATTGAATTTATCCCTTGGTGTCCGACTTATGGACTTGCCAATATTCAATTCTATGTAGCGAGACCAGACATCTGTATTGCACCACTGAAACCAAGTTTCTTCAACACGTGTAAGAGTGATCTTAAGTTGCTAGAATATAGCGCCCTTGGTGCGCCATGTATCACAACTAGTTTCTTATCTACAGATGTAGGGAGGAGTCCATACGAGGATACCGCAGAGATTTGTTTGGATCCTGATCCAGAGATCTGGAAGGCAGCAATCGATCACTTGATTAGTGATCCAGAATACTATATGTCATGTGTTAAGAAAGGTTATACGCATCTCAATTCCCGATGGATGGAGAATGCGGTTGATACGTGGTTAGATGGCATCGGCTACAAGGCACAACCATAATGAGTGATTCTGCATTTAGTAAAAAAGATCATACGAAGTATGACCTTAAGTCCCGTGAGGAAGGCAAGATCCTCCTTAAGGAAATGTATAAGAGACGGGCGATCTCAGACAATGCGAATCGTTATGGTCCAGATCTTCTGGTAGGTAAGAAGACTTACTTTGAGGTAGAATATAAGACCTACGGGAACATACCCATGATAGAGGAGAAGGGCCTGCACATTGCCCAGAGGAAGCAGAAGTATTATAATAGTGATGAAATGACTGTCCATCACATAACGTTCCTTGACGACTATAATAAGGCAATAATATTCAAGAATAAAGAGTTGAGGGATTGTCCCGTAATAACTAAGACTTGTAGAAGGGGAGGGGTCTATTACAATGACTCCAAGTTTCTGGAAATCGGGTTAAATAATGCTCTACGTTTCCAGAAAAAACGTGGGAAATGGAAAAGGGTTAAACAGTTTACTTAATGTACGGAAACGTCTACTACAACAAATTTTCATCGAAGATCCATTGGTCGGAGTATGACAACGAAGGGAAGCGTGAATGCTACTCAATGAAGTGGGCACCTTCTTTTTATATAGAGAAGGACGAAGAAACTGACATTAGATCACTGGATGGTTCTAGTTTAACTAAGATCCAACCTAAGAAATGGAAAGAGAGGAAGGAAGCTCTAAGTGGTTATAAGGATAGTGGTCGTAGGATATTTGGAAGTGATATCCCACCAGAAGATTTGTTTATCCTTGAGAAGTGGCCAAATGCCATCGAGAACATCCCTGACCTTCGCTATGCGTTTATCGATATTGAGGTTGAGTCTGAAAACGGATTCCCTCATGCCGAGAAAGCGTTAGAGAGGATAAATCTAATAACGATCTATGCTAGTCACAAGAAGAAATTTGTGGTGTTCGGTCTTGAGCATGCGTACACGCCTAAGAGCGAGAATGTAAAATATATCCAATGCAAGACCGAGGTGGAACTGTTAAAAAAGTTCGTCAACTACGTATCTAAATTGGGGATCGATGCCATAAGTGGTTGGAATAGTGCGGGTTATGATATGCCTTATATTTTTAATAGGGTGCTCAGGATCTTAGATAACATTGATCTCGAATTATTCGATGCCCACCTTAACTTCCAAGACCGAATCGCTCTCCCACCTGATAAGAGACAGGATTGGGAAAATGAAAAGAAGAAGATGTCTTGGATAAAAAAATTGTCTCCCTATGGGAAGGTGGAGAAAAGACGTGTAAGGGTTAAGGACCAGATGACAAAGCAGATGAAGGATGCTATGTCATACAAGATAGAGGGACTCACCGACTTTGATTATCTTCTACTGTACAAGCAGTTTGAGTTCAATAAAAAGGAATCTTATAAGTTAGACTTTATTGGTGAACTTGAGGTTAACGAGCGGAAGGTTGAGTTCGAGGGGACCTTTAAGGAGTTGTATACCAATAACTGGGAGACGTGGGTG
>Ga0233432_10001473_pt1 | contig 22821 bp, 16 predicted proteins | sample SI_122_August201_6_FD_179870 | JGI IMG/M metagenome (GOLD analysis project Ga0233432, IMG submission 179870) | Seawater microbial communities from Saanich Inlet, British Columbia, Canada - SI_122_August2016_10_MG | ecosystem: Environmental > Aquatic > Marine > Inlet | place: Canada: British... | reverse complement strand
CACCACTATCATCTATACCATTGATAGTATTACCATCTAAAACAATCCCAGCACTACTTATATTACCTGCAAAAGTTGATAGTTTGGTATCTCCATCTAAGGTTAGATGGGATCCAGCAGTACCATTATTATCTCTGGTATCAATTTTTATACCTACTTTAGTATTTTGATCAGTAACTCCTGCCTGTATATATGCATGGGGATATGTAGCACTATACTTTTCAATATTAAGTCTATCCTGACCATTAATTGATCCAACAGTAACACTAGAACTAAATGTTTTATTACCACCAATAGTTTGTGCTCCTGTGGTTCTTACAACTGTGGAATCTACAGCTAATGTTCCAGAATTTGTTATAGTACCTCCACTTAAACCATCTCCTGAAGCTATAGAGGTTACTGTACCTCCTCCACCACCAAAAGATCCAGTTAATTTAATATTATTATTTGTATCTAAAGTTAAAACTTTAGTTCCAGTATTATCTTCTGTAAGGCTGGTTAATTTTAATGTGGTAAGTTCTCCAGTACCACCATTAAGTATGATTTTTTTCCAGTTTGGCATAATTTTTTATTTTGCGGTTGGCTACTTTTAGTGAAGTCCACTTCCCTTTCGGGCCAACAAATTAATTTATTATAAATATATTAAGTTATTTCCTTGCTGCTGGGTGTGTAGAATTTTTTTCTGAGATAGGAGCTTCTAACATTTCAATATTCTTTAAAGTTTTATCTTGTAAAGCTACTAATGTTCTAGCTTCTTCTCCAGTAACTTTAGCCATCATTAAAGCTGAGTAGATGTATTTTAATTCTTTGGAAGTATATTGGTTTCCTTGTACTTGTAACATATATTATTTTTTATCTAATTTTTATCTAATTTTTCTAAAGTAAAATATTGATCTTGTAATTTTAAAATTAAATTATACATAGTTTCAATATCTTCACCTTTAAATGAGGTTTCTTTAATTAGATTTAATATAATACTAAGTTCTTGTTTGTCCAAACTATTTTTAGGAAGTTTAGTACTTTCTTTTTTTGGAATTGGTGTTGGTTTTTTTTTAATTTTATCTATTAGAGACATAACTGTTAGTTTTAAAAAAAGGGCTGACTAATTAAAGACAGCCCTTGTATTTTGGTTATTTATATAAATTGTTTTATCATGGCATATAAATATAAGCTGCACTAGCGCCTACATACATATTACCATATCCATTAGTACTTCCACCATAAGCTGGGGCAGCACTTGGAGCTATTCCATCTTCATCTCTTTCTACTGTTGGTATATATGGCCTATTTACTGATCCATTTGGAGTTGTAGTACCTCCTATGATACCAGCTTCAGTTGTATCATGTGAAAATCCCCATCTACCAGTTGATCCAGTTCCATACTTAAATCCAAAGAAGTGACCTATGATATTTCCAGCTTGAGGTGCGGCATTTTCAATTAAAAGCCCACCATCAGAATTTTGAGATCCTGAAGCTAATACTGCTATTGGATCTGTTGCTGCTAAGTTAGTTGAATTAATAAATTGAGCTGTGCCGTCAACTCTTAAATTACCAGGTACTAATACTTCAGTATTAGAATCTGCTACACTAAGAGTGAATGCCCATGTACCACTATTTCCAATTAATCTATCAGTTGTAGCTCCTGTAAATGATATTCCTTGTACACCTGCTAGACTTGTACTTGTACCTCCTAATTCTATCTTTGTAGTCCCTAGGGTAAAACCATTAGAACTATTTAACATATTATCTTTATCTAAGTTACCAATTGAACCTCCTAAAGTAACTATTGGTGCTGCTGGGGTTCCTGCCAAAGAAAGTGTAAGATTATCTGGTGCTGCAGAATCAACTACTGTTACTCCTGTTACTGTACCAGTATTATTGGTATAGTTTTCACTTAAAAAATAGTTAATTTGTGTTCCTGTTGCTAATGCTCCAGTATTAAATTGAGAATTAGTAGGTGTAGCACCTCCTGCTACTGTTAACAGTGATACAATAGGTGTTGTTGTTGAATCCGCTACTGAAATCATAGCTGATTGACCCGTCGCTGCAGAAGCATTTACTGAATTAATTCCTGAACCATCATCAGATGCCCATGTAAAAACACCATTTGAAGAGTCTGTTACTTTAAGTACTTGATTAGTTTCACCAATACCAAACTTCAGTAAAGAAGGAATATTGTTACTATCTATAGATCCAGTAAGTATAGAACCTACTACAAATGATTTAGTTCCTGTACCCCCATCTGATGCTGTTAATGCAGATGATAGTGTTAGTGAATTTAATGCTGCTCCTTGTCCATTTAAGAGCATTTCTTTCCATTGTCCCATAATTTTTTATTTTAAATTGTTAATAATTTACTAAAATTATGCATATATATACACTTCTTCATTTGTTGTATCTATTGCTATATTTCCTTCACCTGAAGTTCCTCCAAATGTTGGATCTGCACTAGGTGCTGAAGCAGCAATTTGTACTGTTGGGATAAATAAAGTTAATGAAGGACCAGCTGAATCTGTTGGGTTTACAGCGGATTTTAAACCAAATCTATCTGCAGTTGCATCAAATCCAAAATATTGACCTGATCCATTGGATGCTTGTTCAATTACAAAACCACCATTAGTAGCTTGTGCTGAACCTGAAGCTAATACAATTACCTTATCAGCAATATTTAACTGAGATGTACCTGCAAAATCTGTTGTTCCATTTACTGTTAAATTACCAGGAATTCTAACTGTTGAAGCTGAACCAGCTAATGTTAAAGTAGCTGCTCCCATTCCATTTGCTATACTAACATTTTGACTTGCAAACCCAATTCCAGTCATACCTGCTAAAGCAGTAACGGCGGAGCCTAATGCTATTGCTGAACTACCTACAGTAATTTGAGCTTGACCTGCAGCAAATGCAGCACTTGTTAAATCTGAAACAGTACCTGATAATGTTACTTGTGCAGCTCCAGTTGAAACACCTGTTTGGGATATTGAAATACCACTCACTGTACCTGTTGCAGCAACACTAGTTACTGTACCAAGATTATCGTTATAATTTGCATCTGCATAAGCTTTAATTTGTGCTCCTGTTGCTAAATTATCTGAACCATTTAAGGTTGCATTTGTTTGTACTGTTAATGTTACAGCACTACCAACTGTGGATGCATCTAATAGATCGCTATTACCTGAAGATACTGTTGAAACTGTTCCTGCACTATCATCTTGCCATGATGGTACACCACTATTTACTTTTAATACTTTATTAGTAGCTCCTATTGCGAGTCTTGCTAAAGATGTAGTTGTATTTGCATATAATATATCACCTTGGGCATAGGTACCGTGTCCTGTTCCACCTTGAGTAGCTGCTAAAGCTGTTGTTAATGTTAATGAAGATAAACTTGCGTCTTTTCCTGATAACACTACTTTTTTCCATGTTGCCATAATTTTAAATTTTAATTGTTATTGTTTTTTAATTTTAAAAAAAGTGTTGTATTATCAGTTTAAATACAACATTGTTTATTTTTGTTTATTATCCGTTATACGTATGTAACTTATTCTACTCCTACATAAAATTCTGAAGCAGAGTAGTACATTCCTCCAGTTATTGCCGTAGGGGTGGCTTCCATTTCTCCTAACACAAACACACCCTCATTGTTAACTTTTGCTACTTCTATGCTTCCACTTTTTATTAAAAATATATCGTTTATAGTAGAGCTTGTAATTTGAAAGCTACCACTTAATTTCGTTAATCCTGTATTATCAAATGTGAATCTAGGACTACCTCCTAAAGCTGACCCACCACTATTAAATTGGATTTCTGTATCTGATCCTCCAGGGGTTGCACCTCCTGCTACTGTTAAATCAAATGTAGTACCATCATTTTTTTCAAATGTTAGTGTACTACCTGCTACAGACCCAGATTTTAAAGATTCACCTATAGTTTTGCTAGATACATCTCCTATATATTGGTAAACTGTTACTTTATAGGGTTTTGAATAAGTACCTTCTCCTGAGTCTTGGATTGTCAATATACCTGTTTGGTAATCAAATTGCCAATCTATTGGATCTGTTGGTTGGATTTGGGTATTATTATTATCTTTTAATATTATATCATAACCTATTCCATATTTAGTACTAATAAAATTTCTTTGTAATAAATTTTCATTTATTGTTGGTCTGTCAACATCATCACCTGGTGTCCATCCTGATCCACTAGCAAAATAAAATGCTTCATTATCATATCCTAATGCAGGGGATAAAACAAAATCCGTGTATTTTTTAGCTACACCATCTGAAATAGCAGTTGTTGGTGTTGAAGAAATAGTTTGAGACCATATTTCTGTAGTATTAGTATTAATAGTATTTGCCCCAAATTCTTCATAAAAAGTTTTAGATGTAGAAGTAAATTCCTTATTAATTAAAGCTCTAAAGGATTTATCTATTTTAGTATTATTTGACAGGGCCATTTACATTTAGTTTTTAATATGATTGTTTTTAATAAGCGCTAGTTTCCTAGCGCTTTAAAAAATTTATATTACAGTCATTGTTGCTGATGATAGGTTTGCTGTAGCTGATGAAGCTATTGAAATTACCATTGCAAAGTCTCCTGTTTTTACATTAGTTCCAGTACCACCAACAAAAGCAAGTGTAAAATTTCCAGTTAGGTTTCCTACAGTTCCACTTGTAATACCATACCCGTTAGGAACATTATTATTTCCTGGTACTACTGCACCTGTAAAATCATTTGATGTTCCTGCAGCTCTTCCTAAATCATATATTTGACTTGGAGATCCTCCAGCAATGTAAAAAGTATCTATTAAAATAACTTCAAGATCTCCACCACTACCCCATGCACTTATTGATGACAAAGTTCCAGCTAATGAGTAAGTTCCTGATACTCTACCTGTTGAAAATCCTGTAAATTTTCTAATCCAATACTGTCTTCCTGAAAATCCTGTATATCCAGACCCATTATTAATACTTGAAGGAGAAATGTTACCTGCATTAGCAGAAAGTACTATTCCATTTCTTGTTTGAGCATTACCATTGGTTAATACTGCACTTGGTGTCCAAGCTGTAGAGTAATCTTGTTCTAATCTTTGTGTTTCATCTCTAAATGTTTCACTATTACCCGATTGATCTGCTGAAAATGATTGAACTGGAGTACTAGATAAAGTAACTGATGGAGATGTTACTGCTGTATGTCCTGGTTTAAATGCTCTAACTGTACAAGTTGGAGCTGTTATTCCTGATATTACATTAGGTTTTAATCCAACTACTGTAGTATTACTTAAACTATCATTAAAATTAGGTTGATCTGCACCTGTGGTACCTGCAATTGGATTACTAGTAAAGAATGTTGTAGAAATGTATTGAACATTATTCTCTTGATAAACTGGAAGGAACATATTTTCTGCTGTCATTGGTATAGTAAAAGTAGCAGTTTTTAAATATTCAACTCCACTCATATATCTGTAAGTAACAGATCCTGAGGTAATTTGTCCTGAAGCATTTCCTGCTATAGATGCAGGTGATACTGTTGGTGTTGGGTTAAATGTTGATCCATTAGCTCCTACAAATGCTAAATCTGTGAAATTTGTAGAACCAGCACCATTATCAGCTAGTAATTGATATTTATAAGATCCCGTTGCATCTGCGGCAATACTTTGAACTATTCTAGCATTTGCTTTCATCCAGAAGGTTTCATATTGTGAAAGAGATGTTAATTCTATTTTTCCTGTTGGGGTTGGATTTGTACCTGCACTTAAAGCATGAGTTTCAATACTAGCAGCTGCTCCTCTAAAAGAAATACTACTACTAACACCACCTTCTAATACATTACTTGGAGAAAAATCTGCAAATTTACCTGCTCTAAATCTAGTACCTGTTGTAGCTGTAGATAAATTATAAGTAGGATCATTTGTAAAACTTATACTACTACCACCAGTAAATCCATTATAATAACCAAATCCAGTCATATTATAAGCTAATTTACCAGTTTCTTCAGTAGCATTACTTAGTGCTAAATTAGTTCCACCTAAAGTTAAAGCTTTTGCTGGGGCTAAATCTAAAAATGCTTTACTGATTTCATCCATAGATTGTGCTAATGAAGTAGCACTAGTAAATGTATCAAAGAAACCATTACTATATGCATTTGCATCTGCAGGTTGGCCAATATTAATTGATTCACCACTTGCTTGAATTGGAATAGCTGTTGAACCTGATACTATTAAAGATCCTGTTATTTCAGCATCTCCAACAAATGGGAATCCTGCACTTGGAGATGATGATTGACTTAAAGCAATAGCTAATGAAGCTGAAACATCTGAAATATTTGGTAAACTTAATGTTCCTTGGATATCGACACTATTTGAAACTACAATTGAACTAAATTCTGCTGCACTTCCTGATACTATAAGTTTTGACCATTTGTCTGTATAAATCCAAGCATCATTACTTGAATCTACAAACATATTACCTTCTTGGTTATATAATGCTGGTATTTCTGAAATTGCCGATCCACTAATAACCATTGACACATAAGCATCTGGTTGAAAATCTGCTGCTGAATCTGCATCAAATGAACTTGTTATAGCCCATCTTCCTTCATTTGAATCATACCCAAATAATTTTCCTTCACCATCAGCTGCTTGTTGTACTACTATACCACCGTCTCCTGCTGAAGTTGATCCTGAGGATAATAAAATATATTTATCTTTAATTGCTAAGTTTGTTGCATTTGTAAATGATGCGGTTCCTGCTACACTTAAATTTCCTGATAATGTTAAATTTGTACCTGTTGCATCAGTTGCTAAAGCTGCTGCCGTTGCTGCATTTGTAGCATTTGCTACTGCTCCATCTACATTTGCTCCTGCTACATAAGATGCTGTTGCTACTGCTCCATCTACATTTGCTCCTGCTACGTAAGATGCTGTTGCTACTGCTCCATCTACATTTGCTCCTGCTACGTAAGATGCTGTTGCTGCAATACCTTCTAAACTTCCAGTAAGTGAACCTGTTATAGAAGTAGCATTAAATGAACCTGTTACTTGTAAGTCATTTGTTGTAGCAAAGAATGAACCTGTTTGTTCGAATATACCACTTCCACCACCTAATGATTGACTTAAAAATTGACCTTTATATTGATAAACAGTAATTTTATATGGAGTTGTTTTTCCACCAGGATTTTCAATAGTTAATATACCTGTTTGGTAATCAAATTGCCATCCTATAGGATCCGTAGTATTAATAACAGTACCATTATTTTCTTTTAACTGTACATCATAGCTTGTTCCATATTTGGTGCTAATAAAATTTCTTTGTAATAAATTTTCATTTATTGTTGGTCTGTCAACATCATCACCTGGTGTCCATCCTGATCCACTAGCAAAATAAAATGCTTCTGTACCATACCCTAACATAGGGGATAAAACAAAATCAGTGTATAATCTAGCTACACCATCATTAACTGCTGTAGATGGAGTTGCAGAAATATCAGAAGACCAAACTTCTGAAGTATTAGTATTTAAAGTTTGTGTCCCAAATTCTTCATAAAAAGTCTTTGAGGTAGATGTAAACTCTTTATTAATTAACGCCTTAAACGAAAATGAGAGTTGTTTTTCTTCTGTAGTTGTTAGTGACATTTTTTGTTATTTTAATTTCTGTTTATTATAAATATCCTAAGATACTGTTAAATTTATATTTGTTAATACACTTGTTAAATTAGGGGTAGAATATTTTATCCATAATATTAAATTTCCAGAATTTCCTACACTAGTATTTTGCCCGAATGACCAAGCCCCACTTAAAACTCCAGCAGTACCTACACCCGCCCCATAAATATTAGATACAACTGGACCTGTTGATAAAAGTCTCCCTAAATCATAAATTTTAGTAGCTGAAATTGGTCCTGTAATGTCTTCTTGTTTTATTATAGCCACTTCTAAATCTCCTCCACTATTCCATTCACTTATTTGAGGGAAATTACCACTCAAAACAAAAGTTCCTGCAATTTTACCTGGAGAATATCCTGAAAATAGTCTATAGTAATTTTGTACACCTGAAAATCCTGTATAATCTCCTTGATTACCACCTATTAATCTTCCATTTTGTACTTGCAAAGCTCCATTAACTAAGGGATTGCTAGAATTCCAAGCTGAATTATCTAGAGCTATATATCTTCTTGATTCTCCTAAAAATGGTTCATTTATAGCTGTAGAAGGATCAGATACATAAGAATTAACTTTTGTTGTTGTTAAAGTATAAGAAGCATTATATGTTCCTGTTTTTCCTGGTTTAATCACAACTGCAGTTCCAGTTGGTGAATTTTGTCCTGAACTTAAACCTGCAGTAATTGTAGGAGCTATTTCTACTATTTTTGTATCTCCAAATTGTGGGGAATCTGATGCTTTACTTCCTGTAGTTATACTATTGGTATAAATAGAAGTAAAACTCATTTGGTTTATATTATAAACAGGGTTAAACAAATTATTTCCTGTAGCAGGTATATTAAATGTAGCTGTTTTTAAATATTCTATTCCACTTAAAGCATTATAAGTAACAGAACCAGAAGTAATAGTTCCTACTGATATAGAAGGATCTGGGTAATCTGGGCCTCCTCCTAAGAAAAATAGTTGAGTTTCTGCAGTTTCACCAGCATCATTATCAGCCGAAAGTTTAAATTTATATGAACCTGTATCTGATACCGCGTATGTTATTTGAGCATTAGCTTTCATCCACAAGTTATTGTATACTTCTAAACTATTTACCCAAAGATTTCCTACAGTACCAGTACCAGTATTTAAAGCTTTTATATCAAGGATTGGAGCCCCACTTTGTGCTGTTATACTAGAAGTTATACCTCCTTCTAAAACATTATTAGGGGTAAAATCACTTTTTTTACCTGCTCTAAAAGATGAACCTGGACTAGGGGATGTTATAGTAATTCCTGATAATGTAATTAATCTATCAGTAACAAGTTGATTAGCTAAATATCCTAAATACCAATCTGATGAAATTAATCCTCCTGCTAAATAACCTGAATATACTGCTGCAGGAGCTGATCTTACTAAACTAGTACTAGTTAATTCTCCTGCTTTAGGTGGTGCTAAATCTGCAAATGCTTCACTAATTTGATCTAAGGCATTTGCTAATCTTGTATTTTCATTAAATGTTGAAAAATATCCATCTGAGTATACATTATCAGAGCCTTCAGGTGTACCAATATTAATAGATGGACTTGAACCTGTTACTGTTAATGAACCTGAGATTTGTAGAGATGAAGTAGTTTCAAATGTTCCAGATACTCCTGTAGGTGTAAATATTCCACTGCCTCCACTTCCTCCAGGTAAAGTAACATCAAAAGTTGAACCATCACCTTTAGTAAATGTCATTGTATTACCTGCTACCGAAGCGGTTATTATTGCATCATCTATTGAACCTGAACCTCCAGTGCCAGGCCATTGAAATGAAGCACTTGTTTTAGCAGCAGGGGTTCCTGGGAAAGGAGTATAAGTTGGAGGAATATATTCTATTTGATATAGCTTATTTACATCTTGACAATAAACTATTTGCCCATCAGCAAATAATTCTGGGGCAGCGGCTTGGAGTAAAGATTCGGATTCATAAACCTTAAAAGCACCTCTTATAAATTCTACATTCATAGAGGCTACTACTCCAGAAGCAGAAGCTGCGCTTGAAAGGCCTATTTGACCATCAAAACCAAATGCGGGTGCTGGGTATGGATCAAATGACATATTTTATTTTTTTAATTTTCATTTATAAATATTAACTAGGTGCAGTACCATTTTCAGGAACTATTCTAATTTGTAAAGACCCACCTGTTGTTATAAGTGAGGTTGAACCAATTACATACCAATATCGGTACCCTTTATTTTTAGTACTATCTGTTCCAAAATCTACTTTATTAATTCTACTGTCTATAGCATTCCATAGTCCTCCTGAATAATAATATAATGAAGATTTATCAGGATCGTTTCCTCCATCAATTCCATTCACCATTCCATCTATAGGAATTTGAGTTATACTTGAACCTGAAGGTATTAAAACTATCCATCTAAATGGACCCCCACTTACACCACTTATAGTTCCACCATTTTTAGCTGCTAATGCACTCCCTACTGAAGGATTAGTAGCATCAGGTTGAATTACTGTAGCATATTGTTGTATTGTAGGTGGACCTGGGAAAACACTTAAAGTTATACTATCTAAACCTGCATCTTGATCTATACCATAACTTACTAATTCAGGCATTGGGTATGGGTTTGCTGATAAAGTTGCATCTCCTGGGTTATTTGGATTATTACTATATCCCATAGTAGTATTATATGCACTAGTACCATAATTTGTAGCATAAACATACATTGGACCATAATTTGCAGATTGTGCTATTGTTATAGTTCTTGCAAAGTCCGTAAATTTACCAAATGGGTTTGTAATTCTTACAGTAAAACTGTAACTTCCAGCTGTTAAAGGATTTGTTCCTACTTGAACTTTAGAAGTACCATTATTACTTACTGAAGCAGCTGATAATGCAAATTTACTAGCATCATTACCACTTAATGCTAAAGTATATGTACTTGAATCTTGTGAGTCTGTAATACTAGATATATTAATCATATCTGCAGCTGCAACTGCATTATCTGTATTAAAATTAGATGTTTGGTTTGTAAAGGTAGCCGTAGGTGGATTATTTGCTCTTACAGAAACATTAAAAGTACCTGTTCCTACATTTCCATAATTATCTGTAAAACTAATATTTGTTGTAATAGCAGGATCTCCAAAATTATAATTTCCAGGAAAATTAGAATTAACTGATAATTTTCCTATATCTGCTCCACTACCTACAATATCAATAGGTGAACCTGCTGTTGTATTAGTTATACTAGCAACTGATGGACTATTGTATGGAGGGCTAAATGAAAAACCAAGTTGTGTTTGTTGAGCTGGGGTACCAAATCCCGCTGCTGCTGTTACAACATCACCTCCATTTATTGCTGATTCTATTATATTAGCTGTTGGAACATTAAGAGTACCATTATTAGCATCAGCTATAGTAATTGTATGGGAATCTGTTCCTGCAGCAAATCCTCTATCATTTTTTACACTTACATTAAATGTATATGAAGTATTAGATAAATCTGTTGTAGATTGTACCCAATAATTATCTGTAACTCCATCTCTAGTAGCTGTTAAATCAGTACCACTAAAGGTAAATGTACTATGGTCTATAGGATAATTTTGTCCTGGATCTGTTATTAATATTTTTACTAAATTATTTCCAGGCCTAGCACCATTAGTATTTAAATTAGATGTTTGGTTTTGGAATTGAAATGCTGGAGATACCATTGATTTAACTGCAATGGTTTTTTCAATAAATTGTTTAGTAGTAGTAAAATCTGATTGTGAAGCTGTAATAGCTAATACAATGTTTTGTCCTCCTACTATCCCTGAACCACTTAAATCCGATTTTAATTTGAAATTTACATAATTTCCTGTTGCACTTGGAGAAGCTTCAAATAAATCTGTAGGTAAAGAACCTGGGGATTTAACTGAAATGTCCCAGTTTTGAGAAACATTACTAGTTTGAATTCTAGTATAAGGTGAACTATGTCCATTAGCATTTGTTACTGCAAAACCCCCTCCAACAGGATCATTTGCTCGCGCAGATTCAATTATATTACCTGCAGTATTAGTAGTTGGATTTGTTGCTCCATGATCTTGTATACTAATTTCTATATTAGCTGAGCTTGTACCAGGAGCAAGGTAATCAGTTATACCACAATCATAAATATATCTATTAGCTAAATCAGAATTTAAAAACATATTAGATCCCCTTGTAACTGTAAATGTACCTGTTCCATTACTTGGTTGTACAAAAGGATTCATTGAAGGGTCTAATAGTGAAGTTCCACCATAAGATGAAGTTAAATTTACACTAGGGTTGCTTGTATGGTATACTTTTACTAAGATAAATTTTACAAACTGTATAACATCATTTTCAGGATCCGAAATAGTTGTAATATTTCCAGCTGATGCACCTGCTATACTTTTTTCATTTATACTCCCTAAATTCCAATCTGATATTATAGGTGAAGCATTATCTTGTAACTGGATTTTTACAGGAAGGTATGTTATTGAAGTTGGATCTTGCCCCACACCTGAACCATAATGTGAATCACTAGATGTTAGTACAAATGAATAAGAAGGATATGTTTCAAAATCTAATGGAGAAACTGTTTGGTTAACTTTAATAGTAGCATTTTGGGAATTATTATTTTCGATAACTAACCCAAAATAATCACTAAATGGTGGAGTTAAGGATCCTGTTTCTATTAAAACAGTATCTCCACTTAAACTATTAAGATTATCACTATCCATATCCCTAGAATAATAAGTAAATTTAGGGTTAGGAGTAGTTGTTGATGATTCTAATAAAGATTCTGTAATATTAGGTGAAATAGGATTATTACCACTTCCATTTTGGCTTATAATAGGAGCTATATTTGGGGTAATTCTTATAAAAATATCCTTTTCTGTTGATAAATTACCTGCATCTGTAGCTTTTACTCTAAATACAGCTGAGTCTCTTGGAGTGCCACCTGGATCTAAATTTCCATTATCCTGTGTAGTGTTTAATGCCGATGTAGCTAACACTTTCATAGTAACCTGGCCTGTAGAACTAATATCAAAGTTTGAATTAGATCCTACAGCAGCAAAAGTCATACCTGGAATATTTTCTGGGTCGGTGGCTACTATTGATCCTATTACTGAAGCTGAAGGCTCAAATTCTTGAATCCTTAATCTATCAGTTGTAATAACTGGTGGGGAATTTTTAAAGAATACTTGATCTACAAAATCTGCTAACCCATTAGCATTCATATTTTCACCATATATGGCTAAATTTTGTCCTCCTACAGATAAATCTAAATTTGATATAGGTCTATTACCATCAAAAGGTATAAATGATCCTGTATCTGCTATACCTTCTAAGCTTCCAGTAAATGAACTAGTTATAGAAGTAGCATTAAGTGAACCTGTTATTTGTAAATCATTTGTAGTAGCATAAAATGAACCTGTTTGTTCAAATATACCACTTCCTCCTCCACTACCACTTGAATAAGATAAAACTTTAATAGAACCACTCATATTAGGATGAGAAGAACATTGATAGTAAAGTTGGTCAGGTGCACTAAAAGGAACATTAAATAAAAGGGTTGATCCTCCTCCTGCATTATTATTAGTTACACCACTACTATAAGGTGTTCCTGATCCTCCTAAAGGTGCATTTGTTTGAATTTGTATTGGATGTTGTCCTACGGCATTGTCATTTACAAAAGCATATTCAAATCCTCTAACTAATATTAATTCTGGATCTGCAGTTGCACCTGGGAAACCATCTCCATTAAATAAATAATCTTGTGATCCTATACTGGTAATATTAAATTGAGCAGAATAAGCTGATCCTCCTCCACTACCACTAATTTCAGACCAACCAGAATTTGAACCTACTGAACCTGTATTATTTAAAACATATAGTTTTTGTGTGTCTTGTTGGTATACAATAAGACCAGGGAATACGTTAAATTCACTTAAAGCTAACCTTTCAGCCTGATTAGCTTTTGTAATCCTAGCATCAATTGGTTCTTGACTAGTTATTTGAAATCCTGATGGTAATACTATTGGCATAATTAAGTTTTAAGTGTGTATGATTGAGCTGGATCTCCGGCTTGCATTACCTGTTTAGCTGTTGATCTGTATATTTTATAGCTTCTATTTGTAATTGGAGATGCAATTTCAGCAATAGGTCCTCCACCAAAAGCTGAAGCTAATAATCCTGTAAATGCCCCACTATGAATATCTGAAAGTGTAACATTGCTAGGTATTATAATCCACTGATATGCTAATCCTGCCCATTGCATCTGTAATGTAAAATTATTTATTTCTGAGGATGTATTTCTACCTCTTTCTATAGTTCCTATGTTTCCTCCTAAGGCCGTATCCCATGCTTCTATATCTAGTAATTCATTTAAAGTAAAAGCATCTTTGGGATTATTTGGGTCACTAGGAGGACCTACTGTTACTCCATATCTTAGGCTGATTACTTTTTGGAATGTAGTAGTACTTGAAGTACGTCTAGCACCAGCTTCATTAGAAGGGTTTAATGCTGGATCATTATCTGAACCATCTACACCTGAAGATGAATAATCTGCAGAACATGAAATTAATAAACTATTTCCATCATTATCAACTACTGTTTGAGCAGAAGGTACATTAGGAATTAGTGTTCCAGGAACAAATACCCACCCATTTGCAGTTCCTGCAAGTTCTGTAAATGCAATACTACCTGTTGCTCCTAATTCTACTTCATTATTACCCCCAAAAGTATTAGTAGTTCCTAATTGTACATCAGGTGTAAAAGCCATTGTAGGATCAGTTGGAAATGATTTACCTAAATTTTCAAAATCAGTTACTGTTTTAAAATCTAATTGATCATCAGCAGGATTACTTGAAGTTACTTCTAATCTATAACTTCTAGAGCCAGTTGTTGTAGGAGTAATAGATAAACTTGAATCAGTATCAGTTGTGGCTCTTAACCCTTCACTACCTGTTGTAGTTTCAAATAAAGAAGCACTTACTAATGTATATCCATTTAAACCTAAGTTACCTGCTACTGTGTAATTATCTGGTACTTTATTAAATCTGTTAGTAATAAATCCTGAAATATTTAATGTTGGGGAAGGTGCTTGAGGAGTACCAAATAAAAATGTTAAATCTCCTGAGTTATAGGTAACAGTAACATCGTTATCAAAATCTTTTACTATAATATTATTTATTACTTGAGAGCCAGAAGAATCAAAAGTAATATCAGTGCCACCACCACCACCAGAACCTCCTGGTTTAGGAACTAAATCACTATCTGTTACTCCATTTTGAAACCAATATTCTGTAGGAGCACTACCTGTTATGTAATTAGAACCTGTTAATAATACTACTAAACCTCTAAATCTTTGAGTAGCTTGATCTAATGACGCTAAAGCTGTGGTAACAGAATCGTATGGACCATACCTAGCATCTATTGGCTTAGTTGCATTTACATTAAAATTATCTATTATGGATATTCCCATCTTTCTTCTATTTAAAATTTAAAAATAAATGTTTGGTTAGGTACGCTTGTAACTCCTGATTTATAAATGTTATATGATCTTCCACTCCAACCAGCAGCTGTACCATCTTGGTTTCTAGTATATTTAGTAAAGGCTCCTATGGTTTCAAACCCATTACCATCTAATATTGATGTTAAATCTCCATAAACTGCAGGATAACAAAAATATATAAATTCTCCTGTAAAATTTAAAGCTACACTCTTTTGTGATGGTTTTGTTTGTACCGATTTTGTTAAAGTACCTTCTACATTTCCTGTTGTAGAAAAATCTGTTGTTGAATTACCATAATACAGTGGAAAAACAAATGTTGCCGTTCTTGATGTTGTTAAAGCAGCACCATTTTTAGGATTTTGTGATGATAATGTTAAGGTAGTTATTTTAGAATTCCCTGGGAATGTTGGGGTTTCTAATGTTCTAGTACCCCCTAAATCTAAATTATTACTAGCTGCTACAGGACCATTACCTAAACTAAATGTAAAATCTCCTGTTGTTGCTCCTGAAGCTGCAAAACTTGATGTAACTGGAAAATTGCCATCTGGGCTATCTGCTGTAGCTGCAAATGAAACTGTGTCAAATGTTAATGCTGTATTAACTTCTAGTGTACCTAAAGTAATAGCTGAACTTCCATTTTTAATACTTAAACCTGATATAGCAGCAGGTATATCTGTTATAAGCATAGTTCTTAATAAATCTTCTATTGAAGAACCTGCTGTGAATGTTGATCCAGGAGATATTGCTCCTACGGTTTGGTTTGATACTAATTGTTGAAGTAAATCTGCACTTCCTCCACTTCCACTAATGGTAAATACATCACTGCCTATTTGAATAGTGGTTAATGCACTTCCTGTTCCTCCAGGATTTGCTACTACATCTGTTCCTCCCCCACTTCCGCTTACTAATAAGTCAAAAGTTGTACCATCACCTTTTGTGAATGTTAAAGTACTGCCTGAAGCAGAACCTGTGATCATAAAAGAGCCTGTGTTTAAAGTTGAAGCAGGAGAACCTGCAGCATATGCACTAACAGGAACTTGATCAAGAAATCTTACATTTGAAGCCATAGAATATCTTATTTACTGTGTATAAATATAAGAAACTAATTAATTATTAGCATCTCTTGTTTGAGAATTTAAAACTTCTCCATCTTTATTCATCCTAGTTCTACCATCAGGAGTTCTTGTAGGATTTGCTTCATATCTTTCGGGTACTGAATCTGTTTCCATAGAAAATATTATTTTAGATTTACTATTATATTTCTTAACTGAGTTAAGATCTTTTTGTATTGTTTCGGGTATAATGTAACCATGCATTTTTAATGAAAACGTGCCTTTTACTAGTCGTTCTTGGCTTTGTTGTAACTCAGTTACAGTAGCAAAGCTGTCTATTAAGGCTTTAAATTTAAATCTATCAGGATTTCCCCAATATGAATCTGAAGCATAATTAATAGCCTCTATTATTTTATTAAGTTGTTCAACATAATAGGTTTGTATGATACAACTGTAAGTTAATGTAACATAATCTGGTACTACATTAGCTATATATTGTTTTGTAGGAACTCTATTATTAAGTAAATTAAAATTACTGTAGATATTTTTATTATTCCAACTTTTTTGCCATGATGTATATAAATTAGGCATATTAGCATCTAATTTATTAGCTAATGTCCTATTTTTTTGTAAATTATCTCTTTTAAATACTATTATAGGCATCATTAAAGCACCTTTTTTATCTCTTAAATATGTATCTTTTTGAACTGATTTCCATCTTTCAGGAGAACCATATATAATAGGAACAGGTATACGTTCTCCATTTTGTATTACAGATGGTTTAATAATGTTATCAAAATAATACATTATAGATTCATCGATGTCTTTTAACCCTACTGTAAATGGTTTAGTAGTATCATCTTTAAATGACATTTGGTTAGACCTGTTAAAAGGGATATTAGCTTGATTATCTGGTGGGAATTGCTTGTTGTCTGCTGCGTCATTAGGGTTTCCCATTTTAGCATCATAAGGAGTTTGTAATCCTTCAGAAAGTTCCCTTTGGGACTTTGGTGTAGGTCTTCTATATTTTTCAGCCATTTATTCCTCCTTTTTCAATTTGTAATTTATTAACTGGACTATAGTGTGCTTTACATATTATAGATATGTTACTACCAAAACCTTCTAATCCAGGATTAATTGGATTTTTTTCATATCCATATCTAGGATCTTTACCCATAAAGAATTGATTAGCAATAACATCATCTACCTCATAATAACCTTCATAGTACATTATTACATCACCTACTTCAGGTTCTAAATCTGCTCCAAAGTAATCTGCTTGATCATAATCTTTGTTAAAATCAAGATTTCTTTGTAATAAATCATCTCTAAGAAATTTAAAATCAACATTCCTATAATAACGAACACCATACTCATCATCTGGGTATGATTGTGGTTGATTATCAATTAAACAACTTAATAAAACGGGTGGATAATAGTATTTAGCTCCCGAAGATTCACCATAAAGGTTTACATTAGTTTCATCTAATTTAAATTTGTAATAGGCGCATTCCTGAGATATAACATTACCTATTAATTCTCGATTCACATGCCTAAATAGGCTTATATCTCTTTGACTCCCGTATAAAGCCATATTATGCTATGTATATTGTGTAAGGAACTTTATTTAATTCCTTTTCTAAATAATCTCCTTCTAATGATCTTCTTTCTAATAATTTATCTCTAGATGTTTCATCTAAATAAGCTCTTAACCTTTCTATTAAAGCATTTTTTTCTGCTGTTGCAGCTGATAGTAAATCTGATTGGTTTAATGTTACATTACCATCTGGGATAGGGACAGTACCATATTTTCCTCTAATATAGCCTAACATTTCTTTACATAGTGCTAATGTGTATTCAAATATCCATTGTCTACCTATAGAATTTATAATATTGTAGTTAGGATTATCGAAAGGTACTTCAGATACATTAGTTACTTTATCAAACCCATCTACATATGGGTTTTGTCTTTCTGATCTTTTAATATATTCAAATACTAAATTACCACAATGTCCTGTTCCTGAACTACTATCTGTGTAACTGCCTCCAGTAGATGGTATAGGAAATACTCTTAATCTATTATTTACTAATTCAAATGTATAATTTGATCTTCTAATAGTATCATTTAATTCAATAGCCTGTATTACTTGCATATCGTAATTTAAGGGCATCATTAAGAAATTAATGGCTGGTGAGTAACTTCCCCAACCAAATGAATCCATTAAATCAATCATACCCGTACCTGTTCCTGCATACGGGTCAAAATATCTTGTTATAGCTGGTGGTGCTTCATAGAATATTCTTTTGAGTTCTATTGAATCTCCACTTTCTAAACTTGCACTTGCTTGAGCCCAAGCATTCATATCATAATCTTGTTGTCCACTTTTTAAAGGTAGAAATCCTTTATACCATGTGACATTACCTCCTACACCTGCTTCTTCACCATATTGTTCAGTTATTCTAACAATCCCAGCCATATTAGGTTCAATGAGCTTTTCGTTTGAAGTTGTATTTGAAGTAGATCCTTCTAGAGATAAATAATTTTCTCTTACTTTATATGCATACATTTCATTTCCGTATGTTGTAACTGCTTCTTCAAATGCTGTAAAGAAAGAACCTGATTGTAATTCTACATCTGCTAAGGGATAACCTAATCTTTGAGCACAAAAATTAGCTACCTTATTAGCATCAGTTTTAAAATCTTGTTGATTGTCATAAAATCCAAAAGGTGTTTGACCTGGGGCGAATGTTGATATACCTGTCCAAATTGGAATGTTCATAGCGTTTTGTTATAAATATTAAAAAAGGGATTCCCAGTTAGAGAATCCCAGTGTTAAAATTTTTAAATTAATTATACTGCGCTTCCCGTAAGTAATAAATGTCCTGAATCGTTAACAGTAAATGCATACTTTGTACCATTAGGAGATAACATTTCAAAACTAGAACTAACAAATGATGCTGTTAAAGCTGTAACCGCTGATGTAGCTGATGATACAACCCCATCCACATTTGCTCCTGCTACATAAGATGCAGTTTGAGCAGTTACTACATAAGATGCTGATTGAGCTTGTTCTACATATGAAGCCGTAGCTACAGACATAGAAGCTGTAACTGAACTACTAATAAATCCTAAAGCATCTATTTGAGCTGAACTTGAAATTACACCTGCAGGTAAAGTAGCTGTTACACCTGTTAAGTTAGTACCATCACCTTCAAATGAACCACTAAATGATCCTGAAAATGAGTCTGCTGAAATTGATCCTGTTATAGCTTGAGACCCTGTAAAGTGTCTAAAGTTGTCGTCTAGTTCTTTTATTGTTAATGCTGAACCTTTTACTGATCTGTAAGTTAATGCCATTGTATTTTATTTATAAATATTATGAAGAAGCAACAAAATACTCAAGTTGAGCATTTGATCCTGATGCTTTTGCTTTTATTGTGTCAAAGTTAATAAATGATGAATAATATGTTTCATCTACGTAACCATCGTCTACATAATCTCCTGCTTGTGAAGCATTAAATTCTGCATTTCCCAACATAAATGTTTTTTTAGGCTCTAATTCAAATAAAACACTTTCTTCATTTGTTTTTTGAATATATAATTTAACTGGATGTGAACCTGATATGTGTGTTATTCTAATATACTTTGTATCTTGTTTAACAAATGAACCTGCTACTTGTTGAGGTTCAGAATCTACAAATTTAAGAATTTCTACACCAGAACCACTAAATGTAGTAGCAATAGTATCTATTCTTCTAACTACTTGATTAACTCCTTCAATAATAGATATATTATTTGTAGATTGAAAATTATTATTAGGTAATAAAATTTCTTCTTTTACAGTTACAGTAAGGTTAGCCATTGTTGGATTTTGTTATAAATATTAGAAAATAAAGTAAGATAAAAAAAGACCTGACTAAAAAGCCAGGTCTAATTTTGAATTTATGTTAAGTGTTTATTAAACTGACGCTAAGTCGTTAACAAATACTCTTCCGTAAAATTCTGGTCTGATCATCTTCTTAGCATATCTCGTTAATAGACCTTTTCTTGGTGTGAAAGTGTCTGGATCGTATACTAGTGGAGTCATGATCAATGGAATGTATGGAGCAAATACAGCACCAGTTTCTAAGAACTGAGAACCTCTATATCCCATTAATATAACGTTTTCAGTCATATAAGGGTTTTTGTATACTTCATATCTACTATTCATTTGACCCATTTTCTGGATACCGAAAGCAAATTTTCCTTTTGATGCATCACCATCAGCACTTGAAGCAAATCCTGGGATTGATTCAATGATAGTAGCAACTGAAGGAGAAATAATCATAAAGTTTGCACCACCTCTAAGAGTTTTCTGGTGAATCTTGTTAGATACTTTCTGTAATTTAGTTCCTAAAGTTTGGAACCATTGTCCTTGTGTGTTGTAGAAACCACCTGCACCAACACCTGATTCAACCCATGCAGTTCTTGCAGCATTAAGGTTAACATTTGATCTAGCACTCCAGTATTCATCAGCAGCTGATGCGTCTGAAATTAACATATCAAGGATTTCAAGATCAATTTCTAATGAAATGTACTCACTCATAATAGATGTTAATTCTGCTTCAGCATCTAGTGCTTGATATGCATTTAAATCTTGAGCGAATTCAGGAGTCCATTGTGCTTTTAACTTTCTAGTTTTAGCAACAATTGCTTCTGATTTCATTTTTACATCGATTGAAGGGATTGCTAATGCGTCAGCAGCAGTAGAATGATCATTTGGTCTACCTGCACCTGCAGCATCTTCGAAATCACCTCTTTCATTATCAACTGGTTGTACGTTGTATCTTAATACTACGTTATCAGCACTAGCAATAATACCTGGGTCACCTACATTACCTGCTTGTACAAAATATACTCTTTTTTGACCTTCATCATACTCAGTATACTGAGGTAAGATTAAAGAACCAGAAACAGCATTAAAAGATGTACCTTTAGATAAACCAAAGGCTCTAACACCTTTTGTATCTACTCTAAGACCATCTACATTAACAGATATGGTTTGGTAAGCATCACCAGCTGCTATTGAAGCAGATAATTCTGGAGCATAGTGAACTGATTCCCATGAAGTTGGAGAATGTACTACATCTGCACCAGTTTTAGAAGCTGAAAATTGGTTAACAGAGTAACCGAATCTTCCAGCACCATATAAACCATCAGATGGATCTGCTCCATTTGCTGGGTTAGTGTTACCGTACATAGAAGCTGGGCTTGAATATGCCTCGCCTGGTCCACCAAATTTATTTGATTTTTCTTGACCGTATTGGAAATCTAGGAAAAATACTAGACCTGAAGGTAAGTTCATTGGTTGAACAGAAACAAATTCCTTTGCTGCTATTTGTCCAAATACTTTTCTTACTAATGGTAAAGCTACACCTGCCCATTGAGCACCTTGACCTGGAGTGAAGCTTGCTCCACCTTGGTTTGTTTGTGATTGCTCAACAACAAGTTGCTTAGCTTGGTTTTCAAGAATCATACTCATGTTGTTCTTGTTAACTTCGCTACCCATTCCTTCTAATAGTCCTGTTTTTTCCCACTTGTCTGCTAATCTAGCAGCGTCGCTCTGAACACTTTTCCAGTTGTTCGCTGAGCTTTCTAAAAGTGAATTTAATTGTGACATTTTTAGTTGTTTTTTTATTATTATTAATTTATTTTAAACCAGCCAATTTCTTGAATCTTTCCACCATTGGATCGGTTTCAATAATTGGTTTTTTAGCGTTAACTGATCTTGATACTCTTGATGCTGATCCTAAAGATTCTTTAATTGGGGATTTTTTCTTAGTCTTTAAACCTTCGCTTAAAGTTTCGAATACCAATTTAGTTTCTTTTACAGTACCTGCTTTATCAAAAGCACCTAATACTTTAACTTTTTGACTTTCTGTCAAAGTTTTTGCTTTGAAAATCTTGTTAGTATATAACAATTTTGCATTAAGCAAATTAACTTCGTTTAAGTCAGACTTTAAAGATTCGATTGTATTGTAAGCTTCATCAAGTTCTTCTTCTTTTAAACCTATTTTACTCATAAGTTTAGCAAGATCATCTTTTACAGCTTTCATAAAATCTTCGTCATACTTGTTACCTTTACTATATGATGTGCTTGTAGGCGTACCTGAAGCAGCTTCATCAATTTCATCTTCCTCTTTTAAACCTACTTTACTCATAAGTTTAGCAAGATCGTCCTTTACGGCTTTCATGAAATCTTCGTCATATTTGTTTTTGGAACCAGCTTTAACTGAAGTGCTAATAGGGTTACCTACAGCTTCTTCCATTTTATCTTTATCGTCTTCTTTGTCTTTTTTCTTGGCTTCAGAAATTTCAACGTCTACGTCGTCTTCAACGTCTACATCTACTTCTTCTTCTTCGCCTTCTTCTTCGAAATTCTCGCCTGCTTCTAACTCGCCTGAAGCAACCATATCTGCAATTACGTCTTCAATGAATCCTTTAAGGTCGTCATCTGACATATCATCCAAGTCGAGTTCTTCTTCGTCCTTGTCATCCATGTCTTCTTTTTCGTCTTCCATACCATCTTCATAGCCTTCTTCTTCGGCGTCTGTTCTGGCATCTTC
>Ga0233432_10001471_pt1 | contig 22828 bp, 17 predicted proteins | sample SI_122_August201_6_FD_179870 | JGI IMG/M metagenome (GOLD analysis project Ga0233432, IMG submission 179870) | Seawater microbial communities from Saanich Inlet, British Columbia, Canada - SI_122_August2016_10_MG | ecosystem: Environmental > Aquatic > Marine > Inlet | place: Canada: British... | reverse complement strand
CAGCAACAGATCGCGCCAAGTTTTCAAAAACAATGCGCGATCATCGTACTGTATTGCCAGCATATCGGCCGGGACGAACGAGTCTTTGGCGAATAGGGCATCTCGAATCTGCCTTGCTCTTGCGCCCAGATCATAACCGCCGTCGCCGATTATCTGCAGCGCTTCGGCATCCGCAACGCGTGCATTAGCAGTCCAGATTCGACCACTTTGTGGATTGACTACCCGCGGATAGTCCTCAGCTGCAACCCAGCCGGTCCATCCAGCCTCGAGGCTCCAATCCGCTGGCAGCATAGCGTTGAAATCTGTCTTCGCTGGGATTTTGCCCGCAATCGTCCAAGCAATACTGCCGTCCTTATCGCCGGTTACAAAGTTTTGCGGTGGCATCCCCATCGTGTTGGCGATATCCAGTGCAGCGGATACTGACGGTGCGGTTTCGAGTTTCAATATATTCAAGTTGATTGCGTCTGGGCTGTGCGCAATCCAACTGACTGCTATCTCACCATCTGGATAATCCGCGTCATCGACAACCGGACCCCATATCGTTTCGCGAATCTGATGCTTGATAGAATCGGCACCTTTCACGTTTATTACTTCATTGAATACGTCGTAAGGCAACTCTCCTTGCGGTATTTTGTAAGTTCCGGCAACCGTTCCTGGCTGCAAAACAACAGCGTCTGTATAATCGCCATAACTGTTGGTGAATCCCCAAGCAACATGTGTATTACTACCAGCGACGACAAAAGGCATGCCCGGCAAGGTGACACCCGAGACATCTATGGGTGCGTCACCGTTGACGACAAGCCGAGCACGGTAGTAAATGTTGGGTGCATTCAATCCAAGGTGCATATCATTCGACACCATCGCTCGACCAGTCTTAGTCAACGCGCCTGATATCGCCCAGTTGTTACTACCAGGTAGTGGCGGCCTTCCTTGCTCGTTAGCAGCTGGAGCAGCATCATCGACGTTCTGCAACGAAAAAATATCTGCTGTCGGTATAGGCGTGACGTTGCGCGCCTCACCCATTATCGGCGCATCCCAGGGAGTGCCATCCGGGTACATCCAGTCATAGACTTCACTGGGCAATACATTGTGTACCAGACCGCGTCGCACTTCTTTACGAGCTCGATCATCATTGAGTTGCATGAACATTGCATAGACAACGAGGATAGAATCCTCTGCCAGCCACTGCTGTGGGTCTATACGAAGAACAAAGTATTCAAATGGTCGGGCGCCGAGAGAATCAAGGCCTGCGTTCACACCATCAGCATAACGCTGCAACAACTCCTTTGTTTCACTGGTCTCCGCCTGAAGAATTGATCTGGCCCGCGAACGAAAACGATGAAAGCGATATTGCTTATCAATATTTACGGCGGTGGCCCCGACCACCTCAGACAGTTCGCCCGCGGCCTGCCGACGAATCAAATCCATTTGAAAGAATCGATCCTGCCCATGTGCATATCCGGTCGTGAATGCAAGGTCGATTCGACTGCTGGCTGTAATGATGGGGATGCCAGCGTCGTCTCTTTGGATGGTCGCAACAGCGGACAATCCTGGAACAAAAAATTCACCATCCAATTGAGGAAGGCTAGCTCGTAAGCCAAGCCAACCAAGCAGCACGACAACGAACAATAATGTGGTTACCCCGCCGAGCAGGTGCCCAATATATTTTCTCAAGAACTCGATGTTATTTTAATGACTGACATTGAATTAGTGCTTCCGGACACACCATTCAGCTCACCCTTCGTCAATAACGCAAAATCACCTTCTTCTACAAGCTTGTTCGCGAGTAAGGTATCGACAATATCCCGATATAGGCTGCGCGGATTTTCGCCATCAATCTCGAACTGAACCGGGTAAACGCCGCGGTACATCGCGACGCGTCGACTCGTTGATACGTAAGGCGTAAACGCATAAATCGGAATGTCAGACCGGATACGCGACATCCAGCGAGTCGTTGAACCCGACTCCGTCAATGCGATGATCGCTTTGACGGACATATGATTTGCTGTGTACATCGTTGCCATGGCTATCGCTTCGTCCACCAACCCGAAATGATCCTGCATTCGATGACTTGTCTGACTGATCGGCTGCGGGAACTTCTCAGCGCCTACACAAACTTCCGCCATTGCTGCGATCGTACCTGCAGGATACGCTCCCATCGCAGTTTCGCCGGACAGCATTACGGCATCGGTACCGTCAATCACGGCATTTGAAACGTCGGAAACTTCGGCGCGTGTCGGAATCGGATTCTGGATCATCGATTCCATCATCTGCGTTGCAGTAATGACGATCTTGTGGGCCTTTCGTGTCTTGCGAATGAGCTTTTTCTGAATACCAATAAGCTCGGCATAACCTATTTCAACGCCAAGATCACCGCGCGCCACCATGATGACGTCAGATGCTTCAATAATTGAATTGATGTTCTCCACTGCTTCAACGCGTTCAACTTTCGCCACAATCAGGCCATTACCGCCGGCCTCCTTCAGTAAACGTCTCGCTTCTTCAACGTCCTCACCGTTGCGCACGAATGAGACCGCAAGGAAATCCAAATTCATTTCAGCGGCGAGACGAATGTTCTGCTTATCGATCTCGGTTAGCGCAGGAGCCGACAACCCACCGCCCTTGAGATTAATTCCTTTGTGGTCCGATAGAATGCCACCATTGATGACAGTCGTATGGATGCGCGTGCCGTCAATACTGACAATTTCGAGTGTAATCATGCCATCGTTCAGAAGCAGAATATCGCCCGGCGATACATCTTCATGCAGGGAATCCAGAGCGACTCCAACGCCGTCCTGATCTCCATCCATAAGGTCGAGTGTGCTATCGAGGAAGAATCTTTCACCATCAACGAGAGAGACGCTATGTTCCTTGAACCGCCGGATCCTAATTTTCGGTCCTTGCAGGTCGCCCATGATGCCGACTTCGCGGCCACAGGACTCCGCTGCTGATCGTAATAAATCAGCGCGGCGAATATGATCGGCTGCGTCGCCGTGTGAGAAATTCAATCGTGCAACGTCCAGACCAGCATTGATCATGTCGCATAGCGTTTCTTTGTCGTCTGACGCTGGACCCAGCGTCGCGACAATCTTAGTTCGTCTTAGCATGTATTGGATTATCGCACAGCTTTGACCTAACGTTAATCGCTGAGGGAAATGAAAGCTCACTGTTCAGAAATTGCGACAACCTAGCGACGGCATCGTGGGGTGATTTGCTGTCGTGTGAAGATACCGACACCATATCTAATTCTTGCGCAGTGGTCGGTGCGCGGCTGGATGGTAGCCAATATATACTCGCCAACAATGCATCCTCGGCCTCCGAGCTTGCTGGCATTTGCTTTTCTCCAGACCGGCAAACTATACCCCTCAACATTCAATACCCAGGTATGACATTGGCTATCGCCGGCGATTGACCTATTTAGAGCGTTTTTCCAAGATAGCTACAGCCGGGAGTGTCTTGCCTTCTACGAATTCGAGGAAGGCGCCTCCGCCGGTCGAAATGTAAGAAATATCGTCTGCAACGCCATATTTATCGATAGCGGCCAAAGTATCGCCGCCGCCAGCAACTGAGAATGCAGGACTGGCTGCGATGGCCTCTGCCAGCGCTTTCGTACCCGAACCGAATTGATCGAATTCGAATACGCCGATTGGGCCATTCCAAATGATCGTGCCAGCATTCGCGAGTATTTCAGAGAATTGTGCGGTCGTGTCCGGGCCAATATCCAATATCAACTCATCAACCGCTATCGCTTCCACTGCTTTATTAGTCGCCGATGCATCTGATGAAAACTCGTTAGCGACAACAACGTCTATTGGAATCGGAATATCGGCTTTGTCATTTTTATTTCTGGCCAGCGCGCGAGCGGTATCCAACATGTCTGGCTCGTAGAGCGATTTGCCAACATCGTGGCCAGTGGCAGCGATAAACGTATTGGCGATGCCCCCGCCGACGATAAGATGATCCACAATATCCGTCAGAGCATCGAGCACCAACAGTTTCGTCGAGACTTTTGATCCACCAACTATAGCTACAAATGGACGAGCTGGATTCTTCAGGGCCTTATCTAAAGCTTCAAGTTCTGAAACTAATAATGGCCCAGCACAAGCTATAGGCGCATGTTCTGCAACACCATATGTACTTGCCTGTGCTCGATGCGCAGTTCCAAAGGCGTCCATAACAAAAACGTCACAAATTGAAGCCATATACATTGCCAAGTTTTCATCACAAGCTTTCTCGCCTTCATGAAAACGCACGTTTTCAAGAAGCACTAATTCACCAGGTTTTAATTTAATTGGACCACTGGTGATCCAGTCATATTTTAATGGCACCTCACGATCAAGTAATTCACTTAAACGGTCTGCCACAGGCTTTAAAGAAAATTTTTCTTCGAAAACTCCCTCAACCGGTCGCCCGAGATGCGACATCAGCATCACCGCCGCACCCGAAGCAAGTGCAGCGGTGATAGTGGGTAAAGCTGCGCGAATACGAGCATCTGAAGTGACTTTTCCATCAGCCACAGGCACATTCAAATCCTCACGGATCAACACGCGTTTACCACTAAGGTCAACGTCAGTCATTTTGATGACAGACATGAATACTCCCAGCTGAGTAGTCTGATTACTTTGCGTTGACGAGTGCGACAGTGATGTCGAGCATGCGATTCGAGAAGCCCCACTCGTTGTCATACCAAGAGCAAACCTTCACGAGCGTACCACCCATGACTTTGGTCAGTGTCGAGTCATAGGCTGACGAGTGCGGATCATGATTGAAGTCCACGGATACCAATGGCTCATCGTTGTAAGCTAAAATACCCTTGAGCGAGCCTTCGCTAGCCGCCTTCAACACTTCGTTTATCTCGTCGACGGATGTTTCGCGATTTGCGACGAACGTAAGATCAACTGCCGAGACGTTGATTGTCGGTACGCGCATAGAAAAACCGTCCAATTTGCCATTCAACTCCGGCAACACCAGTCCAACCGCTTTGGCAGCACCTGTGCTTGTAGGAATCTGCGACATTGTCGCTGAACGAGCTCGACGCAAATCTGAATGGTAAACATCTGTCAGAACTTGGTCGTTAGTGTATGCGTGAATGGTGGTCATGAGGCCATGCTTGACGCCGATAGTTTCATGTAATGGCTTGACCAAAGGCGCTAGGCAGTTGGTCGTGCAAGAGGCGTTTGAAATAATCGCATGATCCGCTGTCAGGTCGTCATGATTGACGCCGTAGACGAATGTGCCATCTATGTCAGAACCACCCGGTGCAGAAATTACGACTTTCTTCGCGCCAGCCTCAATGTGCTTGCCGGCGGTTTCGCGAGTACGGAAAAAACCGGTGCATTCGAATACGACTTCGACCCCCAATTCACCCCACGGCAATTTGGCAGGGTCACGTTCAGCAAAGACCTTGATGCGATCGCCATTGACGATCATATCATCGCCGTCGACCTCAACAGTGCCCGGAAAATTTCCATGAGCAGTATCGCGGCGAGTCAGGTGTGCATTTGCCTTCGAGTCGCCCAAATCATTAATAGCCACTATGTCGAATTCCGCAGCGCGGCCTGATTCATAAATTGCGCGAAGGATGTTTCGCCCGATACGGCCGTAACCGTTAATACCAATCTTAATTGCCATTCCTATCTACTCCAGATTCAAATCAATAAATGTTACTTAAGTGTGTCTTTCGCGACAGCTACTATATTCTCTGTCGTGAAACCGAAATGTTCAAACAGTTCCTCTGCTGGTGCAGACTCGCCAAAGCGGTCCAGACCGACAACGCGCCCATGTGAGCCCACATAACGCCACCATGTTTCCGTGACACCCGCCTCGATGGCTACGCGTGCCGTGACCGCAGCAGGCAATACCGACTCTCGATAAGCCGCGTCTTGTATATCGAAAACGTCCGTGCTCGGCATAGATACCACACGAGCATTCACGCCGTCAGCAGCGAGTGCTTCCGCAGCTGATACCGCAAGTGCGACCTCCGAGCCGGTCGCAATAAGGATAATATCGGGCACACCGCTACTATCACGCAATACATATGCGCCACGTGCAATATCCAGAATTTGTTCGGCACTGCGATTCTGGTGCGGCAACCCTTGGCGTGTAAGGATCAGACTAGTTGGCCCATCCTGACGTTCGATCGCGTCTCGCCATGCAACCGCTGTCTCCACGGTGTCGCAAGGACGCCAAACACTCATATGCGGCATCAATCGTAAAGACGCAGTGTGCTCAACAGGCTGGTGCGTCGGCCCATCTTCTCCCAGACCGATCGAGTCGTGCGTATACACCAGAACATTTTGAATCTTCATCAGGGCCGCCATACGCAAAGCGTTACGTGCGTAATCTGAGAACGTCAAGAATGTTCCACAATACGGCAGGAAACCGCCGTGTAGCCTGAGGCCATTACAGATGGCGGTCATGCCAAATTCACGTACACCGAACCAAACGTAATTACCCTCGGCATCATCACCAGAGATCGGCACTGAACCATTATGCTTAGTCAGGTTCGAACCGGTAAGGTCAGCTGATCCACCGGCCATTTCTGGTAAAGCCGGGGCGAACGCATTGAGTGCGATCAATGATGCCTTACGGGTAGCCGCTTTCTCGCCAGCTGCATTAATATCGGCGATCGCTTTGTCGGCAAAATCACTCCAGTTGCTAGGTAATTTACCCGCCATTCGCCGTCTGAACTCGTTGGCGAGATCCGGATACTCTGCGTTGTAATTCGCGAATATCACGTTCCAGGCATTCTCGTCGGATGCACCGCGTTCCTTGCCATCCCAGCGCGACGCAATATCGTCTGGAATATCGAAAGATGCTGATTCCCAACCCAGTTCCTTCCGAGTGGCCGCGATCTCATCATCACCTAGCGGTGCGCCATGCGTTGACGCCGTGCCCTGCTTGTTCGGTGAGCCAAAGCCGATGATGGTCTTGCAACAGATCAATGTCGGTCGGTCAGGATCTGCACTAGCCTCCTCGATCGCTGCAGCAATGGCTGCGGCGTCATGACCGTCCACATTGGGAACAACCTGCCAACCGTAAGATTCAAACCGTTTCACAGTGTCATCTGTAAACCAGCCGCCAACTTCACCGTCGATCGAAATATTGTTATCGTCGTAAAGACAAATGAGCTTGCCTAGCTTTAAGGTACCCGCGAGTGAACAAGCTTCGTGGGAAATGCCCTCCATGAGGCATCCATCACCCAGAAAAACCCAGGTTTTGTGATCAACTATGTTGTGTCCAGGTTGATTGAACTCGGCCGCGAGCATCCTTTCGGCCATGGCCATACCCACCGCGTTACTGAGGCCCTGCCCCAAAGGTCCAGAGGTTGTCTCAATCGGTCCGCCCGGCTCATACTCTGGGTGGCCCGCAGTCTTATAGCCAAATTGCCGGAAATTTCTAATCTGTTCGATTGGAAAGTCTTCATAACCCGTCAGGTGCAACAGACTGTAAAGCAACATCGATCCATGACCATTCGACAGTATAAATCGATCACGATTGGCCCATGCGGGGTTCGTCGGGTTATGCCGAAGGTAGTCATTCCAAAGGACTTCGGCGATATCCGCCATACCCATTGGCGCGCCCGGGTGACCCGAGTTCGCGGCTTGTACCGCGTCCATGCTAAGGACTCGAATTGCATTCGCGAGATCGCGCCGGGCTGGCTGGCCGGCGGCTGAAGCTGTATTTGACATTGATGACCTGCGTGGTAGTTGAGAGAGAAAATTAGACTTAGTGAGCGCCGTATTTTCCCTATTATCGAGGGCTGGATCAAGGGTACAATGCGCACCCTTAAATTTTATATGAACTCCCACTATCATGTCTAATGCTTTCCTTTTTACGTCCGAATCAGTCTCTGAGGGCCATCCAGACAAGATTGCCGATCAGATCTCTGACGGCATTTTAGATGCGATTATCGCTGATGACCCCAAAGCGCGAGTTGCCTGCGAAACCATGATTAAGACCGGCATGGTTGTTGTCGCTGGAGAAGTCACGACCTCCGCTTGGGTGGATATCGAAAATATCGTCCGAAAAATAGTCATCGATATCGGCTATGACAACTCAAGCCACGGCTTCGACGGTACAACTTGCGCAGTCCTGAATGCCATCGGAAAGCAATCGCCCGATATCGCGCGAGGCGTAGACCGCGAGTCTGAAGAGAAACAGGGTGCTGGCGATCAGGGGCTGATGTTCGGCTATGCGTGCAATGAGACAGACGTTCTCATGCCCGCACCAATCACATATTCACATCGATTAGTCCAACGTCAGGCCGAAGTTCGCAAAAACGGCATCTTGCCGTGGTTGCGCCCTGACGCAAAAAGCCAGGTCACATTCAATTACAAGAACGACAAGCCAATATCCATTAACGCTGTCGTCTTGTCGTCGCAGCACGCGCCGGAAGTCTCAATGCCTGATTTGCGCGAAGGCATTATGGAAGAAATCATTAAACCGGTCTTGCCTCTGGAGCTCCTGAGCAGTGACACCCAATATCATATCAACCCAACTGGTCGTTTCGAGATCGGTGGTCCAATGGGTGATTGCGGACTGACAGGACGGAAGATTATCGTTGATACTTACGGCGGCTCAGCTCGTCATGGTGGTGGTGCCTTCTCAGGTAAGGACCCATCCAAGGTTGATCGGTCTGCTGCTTACGCCAGCCGTTATGTCGCGAAAAATATCGTTGCCGCCGGTCTCGCCGAACGCTGCGAGATTCAAGTTTCCTATGCTATCGGCGTTGCTGAACCCACATCGATCAGCGTACATAGCTTTGGCACCGGCACTATTTCGGATGCTAGAATGACGGAACTGATTCGCGAGCATTTCGATCTCACACCGTATGGTATTTTGAAGATGCTGGATCTATTGCGGCCAATGTATCGCCAGACAGCCGCCTATGGCCACTTCGGTCGCGAAGACATCGATCTCAGCTGGGAACGAACAGACAAAGCAGAAGCGTTAAAAGCCGCTGCCACATAAAAAGATTTTTGGAGATATACCTATGATCAGTGAAGCTCAAACCATTCAACAAAACGATTATAAAGTTGCCGATATGTCCTTAGCTGAATGGGGCCGTAAGGAAATTATGATTGCCGAAACCGAAATGCCAGGACTCATGGCATTGCGCGAAGAATATAAAGGCAAGAATCCTTTGGATGGTGTACGTCTGACCGGTTGTCTGCACATGACGATTCAGACTGCCGTTCTTATCGAGACACTGCGCGAATTGGGAGCCGATATTCGCTGGTCATCCTGTAACATTTTCTCAACGCAAGATCATGCAGCAGCTGCTATTGCAGAGACCGGTGTTCCGGTATTCGCATGGAAAGGCGAATCAGAGGAAGAATACTGGTGGTGCGTCGAGCAGACCATCAATGGGCCCTATGGCTGGCAGCCAAATATGATTCTTGATGACGGAGGTGACCTCACAATGCGATTGCATGAGAAGTACCCAGAGATCATGAAAGGTGTTAAAGGCCTGTCTGAAGAAACGACGACAGGCGTCAAACGCTTGTATGACATGATGAAAGACGGCTCGCTTGCTTGTCCCGCTTTCAACGTCAATGATTCCGTAACAAAATCTAAATTCGACAACCTGTACGGTTGCCGAGAGTCACTGGTCGACAGCATCAAGCGTGCGACCGACGTTATGATCGCTGGTAAGGTTGCAGTCGTCTGCGGTTACGGCGATGTGGGTAAAGGATCTGCCCAGTCTCTAAAGGGTCTTGGCGCGACCGTATGGGTTACAGAAGTCGATCCTATTTGTGCGTTACAAGCTGCAATGGAAGGCTACCGCGTCGTCAAATTCGACGACATCTGCGATCAAGTCGACATCGTTGTGACAGCAACAGGCAACTATCATATCGTTTCTGGCCCGCAGATGGACCGTATGAAAAACCAGGCAATCGTCTGCAATATCGGGCACTTCGATAATGAAATCGATGTTGCCTACCTGAAACAATATGAGTGGGAAAACATCAAGCCACAGGTCGACCATATTATTTTTCCTGATGGCAAGAAAATTATCCTGCTCGCGGAAGGTCGTCTCGTAAATCTTGGTTGTGCGACTGGACACCCAAGTTTCGTCATGTCGAATTCGTTCACCAATCAGGTGCTTGCACAGATAGAGCTCTGGAAAAACGGCGAAAATTATGGGAAAGAAGTCTATGTGTTACCGAAACATCTCGACGAAAAAGTTGCGCGGTTGCACCTAGATCGCATCGGCGCGAAGATCACTGAACTGTCCGACGAACAAGCAGATTACATTGGTGTTAAAAAGTCTGGACCTTACAAGTCAGAGCAGTATCGCTATTAAGGAAAGAGTGTATCCCGGCAAGCAAAGATGCCACTGACAGAGATTCGATTCAGGTGTTTTACCTGGCCGACTCGCATTTGTTCGCCAATTCCTCAGGTGAACTTCGAAGCACTGTCACTGCGGATTCACTGCAACAGATTCTTGACCGCTATAGCGCCAGTGATTGGCGCGTATCTCGCGCGCTGATGAGTTGAGTGAGCTACCCACAATCCGGTAGGATGCGCCCCCCTCGGGAGGAGATTAATGAGTCTATTTAGTAATGCCCAAGCAGTCATCGCCGGAGGCGTTAATTCGCCGGTTCGTGCATTCAACGGCGTCGGCGGTGATCCGATATTTATTTGTAGCGCCGCTGGTGCGTACCTCGAGAGCGAAGACGGTCGTCGATTTATCGATTACGTCGGCTCGTGGGGACCCATGATCCTAGGTCACAGTCATCCAGACGTGATCGCAGCCGTTATTGAAACAGCAAAACGAGGTTTAAGTTTCGGTGCACCCTGCGTGCTCGAAACTCGTATCGCTGAAAAAATCTGTGAACTTGTGCCTTCAATAGACAAGGTCCGTATGGTCAGCTCTGGTACTGAAGCAACGATGAGCGCTATCAGACTCGCGCGAGGGCATACTGGACGAGAAAAAATCATCAAGTTTGAAGGCTGCTATCACGGTCACTCGGACTCGCTATTAATCAAAGCTGGATCCGGTGCACTTACGCTCGGCATTCCAAGCTCGCCAGGTGTTCCAGCTAGCCTGGCAGAGCACACTATCACTCTGCCATTTAACGATATCGGCGCTCTTGGAGCGGTATTCGGAGAGATTGGAGAGCAAATCGCCTGCGTAATAGTTGAGCCTGTAGCTGGTAATATGAATATGGTTCCGCCCATTGCCGGCTTCCACGACGATTTGCGTGAACTCTGCACATCATCCGGAACTGTTCTGATTTTTGACGAAGTCATGACAGGTTTTCGGGTCGCCAAAGGCGGTGCCCAGTCAACACTCGGAATAACACCAGATCTAACAACACTCGGCAAGATCGTCGGCGGAGGCATGCCAGCGGCAGCCTTTGGTGGACGCGCTGACATCATGGCAAGCCTTGCCCCAGATGGACCGGTTTATCAGGCAGGAACGTTATCAGGCAACCCGGTAGCTATGGCTGCGGGATTAGCAACATTGGAGGCGATAGACCAGGACGGATTCTATGAATCTCTTAGTGCGAAGACGAAGCAGTTGGTCGATGGCCTTGCTTCGGCTGCGTCAGAAACTGGCATTTCAATGGCGACGGAGTGCGAGGGCGGCATGTTTGGGCTGGTCTTTACCGATGCTCCATCAGTTCGTACTTTCGATCAGGTCGCCGCCGCTGATATTAAACGATTCAAGAAGTTCTTCCATGGCATGTTGAATGAAGGCGTGTACCTGGCTCCTTCTGCATTTGAAGCGGGCTTCGTTTCGGCCGCACATGGTGACGAAGAGATCAATACGACGATTGCAGCCGCGCGAAAAGTATTTCCCTTGATATAACTTAATTAAGGGCGGTGCCTCGAATCTTACTCAGTGATTAGCAGGTCCGCGAATAGAATCCAGCAGTTCGACAACGAAATTTAGTCTTGCGATGGTATCGCTATCCTCAAGACTCGTTTGCTTTTGGTGGAGGTCAATTGGCAGTATTTCAAGAAAACGATAGGAAACCCAAACCGCATCGTTATAGCGGTTATCTTGCCCTTCATACAATCGACCAAGCTCTTCCAGCACATTCGCGAGCATTTTGGTAAGAGCTCGAATTCGGGCGGTAGCACAAATGATCTCTCCGCTTCGATTAGCTCGATCTCACCAACATTTAATCCGTTTTTTTGGTGCTCGCTCGAGATTAGCCGAAATCGCTGGCCGCCTTTAGCGGTGACGCCAAGTAGCCCATCACTGCCTTGATAAAAATCGGTGATCTTCGCCAGTGTGCCAACTTTGTACATCGACGCTTGGCTAGCGTCATGGGTATGTCGAATCAGTAAGGCACCAAACGACTCATCCGATTTCATACACTCACTCACCATATCGATATAACGGGATTCGAAAATCCGCAGTGGCAGCGGGCCGTCAGGAAACAGCACTGCATTGAGAGGGAATATGGGTATGCGCACTTGTTTAAGTATATGTGTAGATCAAGAGCCGTGCATTCTCTGCAATAGAGCGGTCAATGCTTGCCTAGCTGATCCGAAGCCACCGTTACTCATAAACACGATCTGATCGCCGCCCAATACTTTCTTGGACATGTCATTGACCAGCTGGTCATAATCAGTGTGCATCAGCAACTTGCTGCCCAAAGACTCGAGCGACGCGTCAAAATCTTCGGCCATATCATCCGGTCGATACATCCAGATCAGGTCCGCGTCTTTAAGCGAATTCGCCAAAGCATCATTGTGCACGCCAAGCTTCATAGTATTTGATCGTGGCTCGATGGCCACCACAACTCGATGGCCTGGGTAGCGACGTCGCATCGACGCGATCGTCGTTTTGATCGCTGTGGGGTGGTGCGCGAAATCATCGTAGATAGCAATATCAGTGATCGTCGCGGTGCGCTCCATTCGTCGCTTAACGCCTTCAAAGCGCGATAATGCGTCAACCGCATGCTCGAATTCTACGCCAACGGATACGGCCGCCGCGACCGCCGCCATCGCGTTTCCAAGGTTGTGATAGCCGCCCATTTGCCAGTGTGTTTCAGCTTCTGCGCCAGTTGGGCTTCGCATGCCGATATGTCGCTCTACTTTGTCGACGAATCTTGCGGCCCAATCGGTGTCATTCCGGGTCCCGAATGTTTGCACCGGCGTCCAGCATCCCATATTGAATAAGCTCTGTAAATTTTCATCAGCGCCATTGTTAATAATGTTGCCGTCTGCTGGCACCATGCGCAGCAATTGATGGAACTGCCACAGGATCGCATCCATGTCCTTGTAGATATCCGCGTGATCGAACTCAAGATTATTAAGAATCAAAGTTTGCGGTCTGTAATGAACAAACTTCGCGCGTTTATCGAAGAACGCTGTATCGTACTCATCAGCTTCGACGACGAAAAATTGGGATTTTCCGAAGCGGGCTGAAGTGCCGAAGTTTATCGGAATGCCGCCGATCAGGAATCCGGGTTCAAGACCGGCATCTTCCAGCATCCAAGCAAGCATACTGGCGGTTGTTGTCTTTCCGTGCGTACCGGCAACCGCGATTACATGGCGGTCATGAAGAACGTTCTCCGCGAGCCACTCGGGTCCCGATGTATAGCGATGCTTGTTATTCAGCATCGCCTCAACAACATCGACTCCACGACTCATCACATTACCGACGACAACGCGATCAGGGTCAATCGACAGCTGATCAGCGCCAACACCTTTGTGAATATCGATGCCGAGTTCCTTGAGCTGTGTGCTCATCGGCGGGTAAACGTTGCGATCGCAGCCCGTAACCTTATGCCCTGCAGCACGTGCAAGCGCAGCGACTCCGCCCATGAATGTTCCGCAAATTCCAAGTATATGTATATGCATGCTGCCCTATGCCACCGATCCAAACATTGGGTTCAGATAAGCGAACAACTGCAGCTGCACGAAAAGCACTGCAATTGCGATCAGAAAGCCGAATACCCATTGCCGATCAATTGTGCGGGAAATAATATGTCCTTCCACAGGAATCGACCACAACCAGATAATTTGCATCGCTAGCCCGGTCGCGTCACTAGTCAGAACCGCAGGTAAGGCGACCTGAACCAGAAGTAAGATAATGCTGAATATCACGCTGCAACCAAGAATCGCGGTAAAGCAGCGGATGATCCGTTCGCTCCGCCCAAACGAATTGATAATAAGCGCATATATCGCCAGTCCGGCTATGGCCAGTATCAAGTCGAACAAGAGACCTTCTCTCTGATTGGTTTCTATAACCACAGAAGCAACAATACCGAACAGACACCAGAAGGCAGATACCATTAGTAATAAGATGGGCGAATGTGGAATGCCGCCCGGACCTTTGCGGAAGAAGATTATCTCGATGAACACTTTGAATAGAGTTAACACACCATCGATCATCGCATGTTAACCTCCAATTCTAAATCCTGAATGCGCCCCTCTTATGCCTGAATACCAGTTTGTCGACCATCCCGACAACATCAGCCAAAACATTATCGGACACGAACAACTCGGCGTCGATACAGAGTTCATGCGGGAAAAAACCTATTTCGCGCAGCTTTGCCTAGTGCAGATATCGACCCGCGATAGTATTTTCTGCGTTGATCCGCTAGTCAAAAACAGCCAGACCGAATTCTGGAAGCAGCTGCTCTCGAGCAGCTGGGTCGTACATTCCGCGCGGCAAGATATTGAGGTCGTCTCCCAAACGGTTGATGCGATGCCGAGTAAAATATTCGACACCCAAATAGCAGCAGGACTCATCGGCATGCCAGCACAAGTGGGGTATGCAGGGCTGGTCAAAGAACTGTTTGATGTCACCATGGCCAAATCACATACGCGCGCCGACTGGACGCGACGACCTCTTGCTGAGGCCGTGTTGGATTATGCCGCCGAGGACGTCGAGTATTTACTTCCGGCGGCGGACATCTTGTCGGAAAAGCTCGATCAAAAAGGACGACTGGATTGGGCGCATCAGGATTCCGCACTATTACTCAACCCAGCGCTATATGACATTTCTGGCGAAACTGCGATCGGCCGTCTGAAAGGTGCCCGAAATTTTCACGGTGCTAAACGTGCAGTCGCTGTGCGTCTCGCCATCTGGCGAGAAGAAGAAGCTATCCGCCGCAATCGTCCGCGACAATGGATTGTCCGTGACAACGTACTGCTCGATATAGCGTACAAGTCACCCGCCTCCGAAAAACAGCTTTCCGAAATCGAAGGCGTGCCACCCAAGCTCCTGACTCACTTCGGCAAGCAACTCATCGATATCGTTGCCGCATCAAACGACTCCGACAACAACTATCAACCACCGCGACCGCCTGACGAAAATCAAAAAGCGCTTTTGAAGGAAATGCAGTCAACGGTTGCAGAGTGCGCGAAAGACCTAGGACTGGCCACAGAAACAGTCGCATCAAAACGCGAACTATCGTCAGTAATCATCTCGGGAAATCGAGACACAAGAGTCTTTAATGGCTGGCGACGGGAATTAATCGGAAAGCGATTACTGCAAATGTTCTAAACCAAAACGCGGGACACAGTGTGGTAATAGGTCGCGACTGCATGTCAGGCTAAAAGAGCGACCTTAGTAAGTACCACATCGCACCCCTTCCGGACTAGACCAGCGCTCCAGTCAGCCGTTCGTAAACTTCGTCGATAGAGCCTTCCGCATCTATCGTAACCAGCTTCTGGCGATCTCGATAGAAATTGATCAGTGGTTCCGTATTTTTGCGATAAACATATAGACGGTTGCCGATCGTGTCTTCATTGTCATCTTCGCGATGAACCAATTGGCCGCCAGCATTCGTACACTCATCCAGCTCTTCTTGTGATGAGAAATAGACGTTCAGAAGCTTTCCCGTTATGGAGCAGGTTCTGCGGCCTGTTAAGCGCTTCATAAGAATATCGAAATCGATGTTCATTAAAACTGCCGTGTCGAGCGGCGTGCCCATTTGATCCAGCAAATTTTCCAGATCAAGAGATTGTTGTTTCGTGCGCGGGAAGCCGTCGAGGATGAAGCCGTTCTCGGCATCCACTTTTACGAGTCGTTCACTGATGATCCCGAGGACGACTTCATCCGGGACCAGATTACCGACATCCATGAGGGCTTTTGCCTTGAGACCAAAGCGCGTGCCGTTGACCACTGCTTCACGCAGCATATCGCCTGTTGAAATCTGCGGAATATTTCTATCCGCCATTAATTTTTTAGCCTGAGTACCTTTGCCCGATCCGGGCGCGCCCAGCAGTACGATTCGCATCTTTGGATTCTCTTATTTATTTGACGTTTTGCCAGTCATTGACTGAGACAAAGTACGCTACCGAGAAAGGACATTGGGGTCAATGCGAGGTATCATCTCATGCCTTAATTAAATGCAATGGGGAATCGAACACAATGTCTGCAAGGAATGCCTTTTACGCCCAATCGGGCGGTGTCACCGCTGTCATCAACGCTAGCGCCTGTGGCGTCATCGAAACAGCCCGTAAGCACACGCATAAGATCGCAAACGTATACGCTGGACGAAATGGCATCATCGGTGCGTTAACCGAAGACATGATTGACACCAGCAAGGAAAGCGCAGCAACGATAGCAGCGCTTATGTATACGCCTGGCGGAGCCTTCGGATCAGCCCGCTACAAGCTGAAGGGTCTCGAAGAAAATCGCGCCGAGTATGAGCGCTTGATCGAAGTCTTTAAAGCGCACGATATCGGCTACTTCTTTTACAATGGTGGCAACGATTCAATGGACACAGCACATAAGGTGTCGCAAATATCCAAGAGCATGGGTTATCCGGTCATCTGTCTTGGCGTGCCGAAAACAGTCGATAACGACCTGCCCGTCACTGATAATTGTCCAGGCTTTGGCTCCGTTGCTAAATACATTGCGGTATCAACACAGGAGGCGGCCATGGACGTCATGTCAATGTCCATGACCTCGACCAAGGTGTTCATTCTCGAGGTCATGGGGCGTCATGCTGGCTGGATCGCGGCGGCTGGTGGACTTGCTGGAAAGAATCCTGAGGACGCGCCACACATCATCTTATTCCCTGAAATACCGTTCAAGAAACGTGAGTTTCTCAAGAAGGTTCGTGATTGTGTGGAGAAATACGACTTCTGCGTGATCGTAGTGAGTGAAGGCGCTGCCTATGCGAATGGCAAATTCCTTGCTGAGGCCGGTACCCGGGACGCATTTGGACATGCTCAACTTGGCGGTGTCGCGCCGGTCATTGCCAATATGGTTCGCGAGAAGCTAGGCTACAAATTCCATTACGCTATTGCTGACTACCTACAACGCTCTGCGCGCCACATCGCCTCGGACGTTGATGTGAAGCAGGCTTATGCTGTTGGCAAAGCGGCTGTTCAATATGCGCTGCAGAACAAAACAGCGGTCATGCCCATCATCAAACGTGTTTCACAAAAGCCGTATCGCTGGAAGATCGAATCGGCGGCGCTTGGTCGAATTGCGAACAAAGAAAAAATGCTGCCCCGTCGCTACATCACAAAGGATGGATTTGGCATCACCGAAGCAGGCCGCCGTTATCTGGAACCGCTAATAAAGGGGGAGAATTACCCCCCATATATCAATGGCTTACCAAAGGTCGCCAAACTCAAAAACAAGCCAGTTAAGCCACTGACTGGAACAAAATTTATGGTATGATGCGCAGCCATTATGGTCTGTAATCGCTTATTCTTTAGGTCGAAAAAAGCCATAACTAAATTAAAAACAAAAACTTAGACTTTAGCGAACGACACCTTGACGTCGATAATAAATCGGCGGCGACTCTGCGGTGGCGTTCGATTTTTCGCTTTACACGTATCAGGAGAAGATCGAATGAATGACGAGATGGCCCTTTGGCTCTCGATTGGGGGTGGGTTACTCGCCGTGCTATACGGAATTATTTCTACTCAATGGGTCATTAAGCAGCCGGCTGGTAACGATCGTATGCAGAAAATCCAGCAAGCAATTCAAGAGGGTGCTAATGCGTACATGAATCGTCAATACATGACGATCGGTGTCGTTGGCTTTGCTCTATTCATCGTTTTGACCTTCGTGCTTGGTTGGACTATCGCGATCGGATTCGCGATCGGCGCGCTCCTCTCCGCTCTGGCTGGCTATATCGGAATGTTCGTTTCGGTTCGCGCCAATGCACGTACAGCCCAAGCTGCAACTTTAGGCGTGAATCCTGCACTGAAAGTCGCGTTCCGCGGAGGTGCTATTACGGGCATGCTCGTTGTCGGTCTCGGCTTGCTGGGTGTTGCTGGTTACTACATGGTTCTGCTGAACATGGGATACAGCACGGACGATGCGATTCATGCGTTGATTGGCCTCGCATTCGGTGGCTCTCTAATTTCAATCTTCGCTCGACTGGGTGGCGGCATCTTCACCAAGGGTGCAGATGTTGGCGCTGATCTGGTGGGTAAAGTTGAAGCCGGTATTCCAGAAGACGATGCGCGAAATCCAGGTGTTATCGCAGACAACGTCGGCGATAACGTTGGCGACTGTGCGGGCATGGCAGCCGACTTGTTCGAGACCTACGCGGTAACCATCATCGCTACCATGCTGCTCGGTGGCCTTGTTACAGCGACCTATGGCTCTGAAGCGATTGTTTATCCATTGGTGCTTGGCGCGATTTCGATCGTCGCTTCAATTGTCGGCACCTTCTTTGTTAAAACCTCAGATGGCGGCAAGGTCATGGGCGCTTTGTACAAAGGCATGATCGTGGCAGCCATTCTCGCCGTGATAGCGTTCTACTTCATCACCAACAAAATGATGGCTGGCAGTGGCAATGCGATGGGCATTTACTATTCATCACTTATCGGGTTAGCACTGACAGCCGCTTTGGTTGTCATCACTGAGTACTACACCAGTACTGAGTATGGGCCCGTGAAAACAATCGCTAACGCGTCTTTGACCGGTGACGCGACCAACATCATTGCGGGCCTTGGTATTTCAATGAAAGCGACGGCACTACCGGTACTCGCTGTTTGTGCCAGCATCTGGGGCGCATTTCAACTGGCACCCGCTAGTGACAATCTTGCTGGCCTCTACAACGTTGCTATTGCAGCAACCGCAATGTTGTCGATGACAGGCGTGATCGTCGCCCTTGATGCCTTCGGTCCAATCACAGATAACGCTGGTGGTATTGCTGAAATGGCAGAGCTCCCAGCAGAAGTTCGTACCATTACAGACCAACTCGATGCTGTTGGTAATACGACCAAAGCCGTGACCAAGGGTTATGCAATTGGCTCTGCTGGTCTTGCGGCTCTGATTCTATTTGCTGATTACACGAACGCATTAGATAAAGCTGGCATTGACTCGGTGTTCCTGTTGAATGATTACATGGTCATTATTGGCCTATTCATCGGCGGCTTGGTGCCGTTCCTGTTTGGCGCCATGGCGATGGAAGCTGTTGGACGTGCTGCGGCTTCAGTTGTCACCGAAGTTCGTCGTCAGTTCAGAGAAATTCCAGGCATCATGGAGGGGACTGGCAAGCCCGACTACAGTCGTGCAGTCGACCTGTTGACCAAATCTGCCATCAAGGAAATGATTATTCCTTCGTTGCTGCCGATCCTCGTACCGCTGATCGTTGGTTTGTTGCTCGGACCGAAAGCGCTGGGCGGCTTGCTGCTCGGTACAATCATTACGGGACTCTTCCTTGCTATCTCAATGACCGCCGGTGGTGGTGCATGGGATAACGCCAAGAAGTACATTGAAGATGGTAACTGCGGCGGCAAGGGCTCTGATGCTCACAAAGCCGCAATCACGGGCGACACTGTAGGTGATCCGTATAAAGATACGGCTGGCCCTGCGATCAACCCATTGATTAAAATCATCAACATCGTTGCATTGCTGATGGTTCCGCTTCTGTAAGTTGTACTAGCAAAATTCGATTATAAAAATCCGTTGAATTAGTTCAGCGGATTTTTTTATGTGCTGGAGATTTTGCTGGGCAGCAATCGTTTGGTGCCGCTACCGATACCCACCAACAATCCCCCGGCGAGAAAACCAAAAAGCCCATTAAATCCTATTGGCGCGAGTGCAGCAATGATGCCACCGGCAGTGTCAAGCCCGCGGGCAAGCTCCACAACATGTTGTAATACCTCGGCAACGGGTGGTATACCGTGCACAAGGATACCGCCGCCCACCAGGAACATCGCGACTGTACCGACAAATGACAAGGCCCTCATGAGCTTCGGCGCGAAGCAAAATATCCACTCACCGAGCCAATGCTGAAATCGAGTCCATCGGGAATCGCCTTGCTTGTTGAGAAGATGCATGCCGATGTCATCAAGCTTAACAATGGCTGCAACTAGACCGTAAACCCCTATCGTTATCAGCGCTGCAATGATGGACAATACCGCGATGCGTGTAATGAGATCCGCATCTTGTACCGTACCAAGGACGATAACAATAATCTCGGCCGATAGAATTGTGTCGGTACGTATCGCGCCTCGAATACGTTTTTTCTCGAAGGCGACCGTATCCACATTTTCATCACTGACAGCCTGCGGGCACTCCTCACGCTCATCTTCTGATGCTGGATGCGGTGGGTGATGAGCAACTTTTTCGAAACCTTCGTAGCATAGGAACGCGCCTCCAAGCATGAGTAACGGTGTAATAATCCATGGCATGAAGGCGCTTAGTGTCAAGGCTATAGGGACCATGATTAGCTTATTGAAGGCCGAGCCTTTGAATACTGCCCATACAACGGGCAACTCACGTTCCGCACGAACACCAGTCACTTGCTCTGCATTGAGCGCCAGATCGTCACCGAGGACGCCGGCCGTTTTTTTCGCTGCAACTTTGGTTAGAAGGGACACATCATCCAGCAGTGTCGCTATATCATCGAGCAGCGCTAAGAGACTGGATCCAGCCAAAAGGCCTTCCTCGCTTTACTATAAACAAGTGCATCGTATCGCTTCATCGCCCCTAAAACCTCGGTATCGGTATGCATAAGCGGTGTACATGCACTGCTCTATGGCGCAAAATTGAGACTTGGATCATTACTGAACCCTACCTACTGAATGCACCCTAAGGAAGAACTTCTTATCAATGACGCTGATTATTCGGCATCAAAATGTTCGATTTTCAGCTTTAACTATTTTTAACGATCGACAGGTAATCCAAGCATGAATACAGATTTCGCCCGCCAGCAAATGATTAAGCAGCAAATCCGCGCTTGGGATGTCTTCGACACGAACGTGCTCGATGGATTGAGAGAAGTGCGCAGAGAGTTGTTTGTCCCCGCTGAGTTTGAGGCGCTCGCGTTTGCTGATGCTGGGATTCCATTGAGCCATGGCGAAGTAATGATGACACCGACGATTGAAGGTCGGGTGCTGCAAGCACTCGCCCTAACTGGCCGCGAAAACGTGCTTGAGATCGGAACAGGAAGCGGCTTCCTAACGGCCTGTCTCGCGAGATTATCAACACACGTAACGAGTATTGATATTCACGATGACTTTCTAGACGCAGCACGACAGCGCCTCGACGATTGCGATATCGAAAATGTGCATCTGCTGAAAATGAATGCCATGCAAGAGCTCCCCAAAGGTACATTTGATGCAATCGCGGTTACGGGCTCAATTCAGACTCTTGATCCGCGATTCACAAACGCCTTGGCGCCCGACGGACGCTTGTTCGTCGTCGTCGGTGATTCACCTGCGATGGCCGCTACACGCGTGACGCGAATTGACGAGGATGAGCTGCAAAGCGATACTATGTTTGAAATCGACCTCGCGCCATTAATGAACGGCGCTTTACTGCCGCAATTTTCATTCTAAGAAGATAATTCAAAATTGGGCAAAACTAGTTACGCGCTTATTACATCTAAGCTGTGACAGGAAGGCATTCTAACTGGTTTAGTGATATATCAAACTATAACACCTAAGCCATCTGGCAGTTCAATTGCGAAACAGGCAAAGATGAAAAAAGTTAATAAAATCAATACATTACTATTTTCCTTTGGTGTTTTTATGCTTGTGGGTCCAGCTCACGCGGCCTCATTACTAGAAATTTATCAGCAAGCTTTACAGGGAGACCCCCAGATTCACGAGGCAGAGGCTAGGCGGCTCGCTGCACTTGAGGCCAAGCCACAGGCCCGCGGTGTCCTGATGCCGCAGATTCGGGCAACAGGAAATTGGGATGACACGAATACCTCGGGATCGAGTTTCTCGATTATCGATCAAGCAAGGCGGACGTTCGATCAGGACTCCGCCAATACGAGCTGGGGTGTTAGCCTCAAACAGTCCGTGTTTCGCTGGGACCAGATTGTCAACCTTAGACGTGCTGACAAAACGGTAGCGAAAGCGGAGGCCGTTCGCGAAGCGGCGCAACAAGACCTTATCATCCGAGTGGCACAGCGCTATTTCAACGTCCTTGCTGCTGAAGACCAGCTGACGTCCAGACAAGCCAATGGCGAAGCTATCGCACGGCAATTAGAGCAAGCGAAACAACGATTCGACGTTGGTTTGATCGCAATTACAGACGTGCAGGAATCTCAGGCTGCATACGATCAATCCGCAGCAGATGTAATTGGCTCGAAGCGCACCCTCGCCACTGCACGCGAGTTCATGCGTGAGATTACTGGGCAATACGTCGCGAAACTCGATGCGCCGGGCGAAGACTTTCCATTACTCAATCCAATGCCGAATAATGAGGAGAGCTGGATCAACCTGTCATTGGGACAAAACCTTAATCTTATTGCCAGCCGACTCGACGAGAAACTCGCCCGGGACGAAATATCGTTCCGCCGAAACGGCTACTATCCGTCACTCGACCTGATCGTCAGCACCAGCAAGTCAGCATCGGAAGGTGACGTGTTCGTAACCCCCGGTAATGGCATGAGCTTTTTTGATGACAACAACGCGCGTGATC
>Ga0233432_10001470_pt1 | contig 22828 bp, 25 predicted proteins | sample SI_122_August201_6_FD_179870 | JGI IMG/M metagenome (GOLD analysis project Ga0233432, IMG submission 179870) | Seawater microbial communities from Saanich Inlet, British Columbia, Canada - SI_122_August2016_10_MG | ecosystem: Environmental > Aquatic > Marine > Inlet | place: Canada: British... | reverse complement strand
ACAAATGATGTATATCAATATCTATCTTTAATCAAAAATGCATCTATGCTTGTTAGTTACAGGTTGCATGCAACCTTGCCTGCAGTATCCTTCACTACTCCGGTAGTGAATATTACATATGACGAGAGAGCTGAAAGTATATGTCAAGATTTAGGGATTCTTAGTGAATCTATTAAAATGGTTGGCAATGGATCTAATACAAGAGATCTGATAAGAAACAAAATTATAAGTGGAGGCTATAAGTCATCCACTGATAAGAAAAGGCAAGCTATTTGGAAAGATATCTCAGCTACTCAGAAATCACTTTTTGATAATTTTAGGAATCAAATAGAAGACTACGTTAAGTCTTGTAAAGCTTAATGACGGAAAAGATTAGTTTTTATATTCAGGCAAAACAAGCTCTTGGTTTAGGTCACCTGCATAGATCTATAGATCTCATTAGAAAGTTTGCAAATAGTGGCTACACTATAGACATTTTTGGCGAGTTTGATGAGACTGCCATTGAAATTCTTTGTAGAAATAATTTTGATAGACTGCTTGCAGAGCCATCTGCTGGAGTGCTCATAATTGATGCAGTTTCAATTAAAATTGATTTTAAAAAAAAATTACTAAGATACAAAAAGAGGTTCTTAATTTCTCCAGTATTCGATGACCCTAAACTAGCAACTCATATATTTTCTAGAAGTAAGTATGTTGAAGGTAAAAAAATAAATCATCTAAATCAAAATATAATTTACGATCCGAGCTTTTCATTTTCTTCAATTAATGGGTTGGAGCCAAGAGATAATGTGAATAATCAAAACATCATAGTTGGAATTTGTATATCAGCATCAGCTGATTATTTTAATGTAGAAGATTTGCTATCAACTTGCATAAATTCTTCAAATGTAGAATCTGTAAAAATATCAGGTAGCAAAGAATTTACAAGAAGATTAATTAATGGAAAAAGAGTTATTTCAAAAGAATTTGTAAATAATGTTTGGGATTATTTTAGCAATATTGACTTATTTATTTCAGGTGATGGGTTGATGATATTTGAATCCATGGCTCAAGCGATACCGACAATTTCTCTGTATCGTAAAGATTCATGGAATAAAAATAAATTTTTTTATGAAGAAGAATGGTGTTTCTCATCAGATATCTCTGAGTTTACTTGTAAAAAGGTACAATCAATTTTATCAAATGTTAAAATATTGAAAAAAAATAGAGAAAAGCTATATGAGGCTAATTTTGGCGCAAAAGAAAATGCTCTTTTTAATAGCTTAAATAAAAATTATATTAATTAAAGGTGTATGAAATGCAAGATTTTATAATTGCTGAGGCTGGAAGTAATCATAATGGAGATGTTAATAAAGCTCTCCATTTGATTGATATTGCTAAAAAAGCAAAAGCAGATTCAATAAAGTTTCAGCTAATTTTTGCTGATGGTCTTTATCTTCCTAAATATAATGAGAATGGATTATATAAAGAAAGCAAAGTCTATAAAAAGCGAAAAGATGAGGAGTTTACTGACAAGGAGTGGCATGTCATTTGGGATTATGCAAAAGAAAAAAAAATTGATATTTCTGGTTCAGTATTTTGTTCTAAAGGTATAACTCTTCTTAAGAAGCTCGGTTGCACTTATGTAAAAATAGCTTCCACTGATTTAACTAATCATAAGTTAATAAAAGAGGTTTGCAGTAACTTTAATAATTTAATAATTAGTACCGGAATGGCAACTATTGAAGAAGTAGCATCTAGTATAGATTGTGCAAAAAAAGCTAATAATAAAGTTAAATTGAGTCTTATGCACTGTGTATCTCTTTACCCTTGTGCATTTGAGGATGCAAAGTTATCAAGAATCAATGCTTTAAAAAGTGCCTTTGATATAAATGTTGGATATTCAGATCACACAAATGATAGCAGGTCTGCAATTCTTGCTTGGCATGGCGGAGCAACTTTTTTTGAAAAACACTTTACATATGATAAAAGCCAACCTGGCTTTGATCATGCGCATGCTCAAGATCCTGATGAACTAAAATCTTATATCGAAACACTTAAATCTTGTAACGCTGCTATGAAATGGGGTGAATTTCAATCAATGGAAGAAAACAACGAAAATATTACAAAAATTAGAGCACGAAGAGGAGTATACCTAAATAAAGATATAGAAGCTGGACACATAATTACTGAAGATGACTTATTGTATGTAAGACCTAGCAGCGAGTATAAGTGCAATAATCCAGATGAATTTATTGGCCAAAAAACCAACACACCACTTTCAAAATTCACCGCAATTGGTATGAATACTCAAACCATGCAAGTTAAATCCAACTGGTCAAAAGCAGACAATTATTGGAATCAAGAAATGAAAGAAAAAAATATGGATAAAAATAATTAGAAAATGCCGAAAAAAAATATTAGTGCTTTTATTTATGCTCGATTAGATTCAAAAAGATTTCCAAGTAAAGCTTTGTCAATGATCAAAAATATGACATTGTTAGAGATTTTATTTAGGCGTTCTAAATATTGTGAATTCACTGATTGTTATCTGCTAACATCTGATAGAAATATTGATGATGCTCTATGTGATCATGCAAATAGTTTAGGATTAAAGTATATTAGGGGAGATGCAAATGATCTTACAAAACGCACTCAAAAAGCTATATCAGTTACTGGATGTGATTATTTTATTAGATTAAATGGCGACTCGCCATTTATTGAGCCAGAATTGATTAATTTTGCTATTGGAAACATTGAAAATATTAAATTTGTAAGTAATATTTTTCAAAGAACTTTTCCATATGGTATTGCTATTGAATTAATTGATTCAGAATTCTACCTTTCATCTTTAAAAACAAATATTAATAAAAATGATTTGGAACATGTAACAAAACATCTATATAAATTGGATGGTAAATTTTTATCTATAACCCAAGATATAAACCAATCGGATTTAGAAATTGTTATAGATGAACCCTTTCATTTAGATAATCTCAAAAATATAATAGGTGATTTGGATTTAATCAAAACTCATTACTGGGACATTCTGAGAAAAGAAAAACCTAACTTTATTAAAAATATAATATGCTAGTTGATATTTTGTCATGATTAGGTCAAGTCTTATTGATGTTGAAAATTTACTTTTAGATCTTGGGTTAAAGACTGGAGATAAAATATTAATACATGCTGATCTAAGGGTATTTGGCCTGCTTGAGGGTAATGGCGATGGCCTAATATCTGTTATTGAAAAAATAGTTGGTAAAAAAGGTATTTTATGCACTCCAAGTTTTACTTTTTCTTTTCCAGAGGTATTTGATATTCATAAATCAATATCAAAGATTGGTTCATTAACCAATTTATTCAGAAATTTTGAAAATGTTTTAAGAGTACCCGATGGCATGACTTCCTATTATATTATTGGAGATCAAGCCTCTGGTATGATAGAAAAATGGGATAACTCATCTTATGGCATTGACTCTATAATTGGGCAGTTACATCAAGAAAATGGAAAAGTTTTGCAATTTGGTACAGATATACTATCACCGATACATTATTTAGAAGAGTGTGTTGGAGTGCCATATAGAGACATAAAACGTTTCGAAGGTCTTATAATTAATGAAAATCAAAGATATAATTCTCATACTGATTTTTATGCAAGAAACAAGGTTGTAAAAAAGATAATCCCTGATCCAATTAGGGCTGAATTCTATTCTAATGTTTATCAAAAAATCTTATATAACAATAGAGAAATTCGTTTATTTTCAATTAGAGATTTTATGAATTTCGCGGTTCCAAGACTTGACAGGAATAAATTAATTTTAATAGAGGATTAAAGATATGAAGGAAAATGTAATACAAATGATAGCTAATATAATCAAAGTTACTCCTAATCAAATAATTGCTGATGAAGATAATCATGCCATGGGTAAAGTTTCAGGATGGGACTCGCTAGCTCAATTATCGATTATGACAGAAATAGAAGATGAATATGAACTCGACCTATCTATAGATGAAATGGAAAATATGGATAGTGTTAAAAAGATATTAATTTTTCTTGAAGATCATATCAATACAAAATGACACTACAAAGTGCATTATTTGAATGCCCTTTAGATCATGTAGTAATTGAATTATATGATGATAAAAAAATCTTTGCCGGGTCTCTCATTTCTCGTATTGTTCATGATATTGATCTTTTAAATGCTCAACCAAACATAGAAATTGGCAGCGAAGCCAATTTTGAAAATTTATATCGTTGCATACTTGCTATTTTTTCTGGTGCCAAGGCAATTATCCTTAAGCAAGACAGCTTTAAAACCTCAAAAGATTTAAATACAAAAAAAATAGTAGATGAGAGTATTAGTTACTTAAATTCTTATCAAGAGTTTAATTTAGATGAATTGCAAGAAGCTCATAAAGATTTTAAAAATAAAATTTTTAATGACATTAATTCCTTTGAAATTACCCTGACCACTTCAGGAAGCAGCGGCTTACCCAAATCAGTTGTATTAGATGATAAAAGCTTAGATTACCAATCATCTGAAGTTTCAAAACTATTAAATTTTGATATCAATACTCGACAATTACTTTATATGCCAATTAACTACATATATGGCCTATCTATAATCACAACTTGGCTTAAATCAGGGAGCTGTATTATTTTACCAAAAAATAATATTCAGAATCCAAATATGTTTTTTAATGAATTGATATTGCGCCAAATCACAGTATTTTCTGGAGTGCCATATACCTTTAATATGATGTGTAAATGGGAACTACAAAAATTAAATGATTCTTCAATTACTGCTATTACGCAAGCTGGGGGTAGATTACGCTTAGAAAATAAAAGAAAGATTGTAAATAATTTAAGAAATATTGATTTTTGGGTTATGTATGGACAAACAGAATTTGGTGGAAGAATATCACAGTATAAACTATCTACCAAAGAAATAGACATAGATGAATTATGTGTGGGATATCCTTTAAATGGGATAAAAGTTTTTATTGAAAAGGACAAAGAGTGCGATGGACTTGGAGAAATTTTCATACAATCTCCATCTATGGCAAAAAATATTAATTCATTAGATGAGATAAGAAATATAAAAGGTAATAATTTCTATTCTACTGGTGATATTGGAAGATATGAAAATGATCTATTATATGTATCTGATAGGAATAAAAATTTTATTAAAATAGGTGGATCTAGGGTATCTACAGCTGCAGTCTCAAAAAGTTTAACAAAGTTACCTGGAATTCAAGAATGTTTTTTATGCTTAGGAAACAAGAAAAATGAGAAAATTTTAATTGGCCTTCACACAGAGCTTTTTAAAGATATCAATTCTCAATGGGAGGTCTCAGAAAAAATTGACGAAGTACTTGGAAAAGATATACTTTCCACAATTTTAGATTGTAAGCCATATGAAATTTTTTTATTGCATGGAGAATTGCCGCTTTTAGAAAATAGTAAGTTATGGGTTTGGAAAATCCATGAAAAAATTAAAGGAGCCTCGATTGAAAAAAAATCTGTACATATTTGGTTGTAGTGGAATTGGTAAGTCTATATGCGACACCCTTGGAAGGCTAAAAACTCATTATGATGCCATTATCTTTGTTGATCCTGATTATAAAAAGTTTGATGGAGAGTTTTATGGCTATAATGTTATTTCTCAAAATAGCTTAACTAAAAATAAAACTGTGGGGTCTGATGTTATATTTGCTTTTTTCAAACCCAAAGATATTTTTGATAGGAGTGAGTTAATAAATCAAGTTCTTGTTGAATATAATTTAAATTTAGTTTCTGTAATAGATACCACTGCGGTTATTTCAAAAAATGCAAAGATCGGCTTAGGTACCTATATTGCTCCAAATGTTTTAATAGACAGTGATGTAATAATTGGAGATAATTGCATTATTCTTTTTAATACTGTCATAAGTAGAGAAGTGACTATTGCTGGCAATAGTTTTATTTCAGCTGGTTGTGTATTAAAAGGAAGCGTTAGCATTATTGAAAGTTCATTTATTTCTGCAAACGTATCATTGGCAAATACCATCCACAAGAATTCTTTTATAAATGCTGGAATTGTTGTCACTGAAGAAGTTTTAGAATCAAGTATTATAGGATCGGAAAAGGTTATCAAAAAAATTATGTTGCCAGATAGCAAAAGAAGTGCTCAAAAAAGGTTAAGGTTTTTACACCCATGAAAATAAATCATATTGGATATGTTGTTAAGTCGCTTGAAAAAAGCACTAGTTACTACTGCGATAATTTTGGTTACGTAATAAAGGTTAATAAAATCTTTGTTAAAAACCAATTAGTTAATATTGTTATGTTAAAAAGCCCAATTGAAAATGATCCAGATCTTGAGCTTATTTGTCCCGTTAGTGAAGAATCTCCTGCATATAATTCTTTAAAAAGAGGCGAAGTTATTAATCATCTGTGCTATGAAACAAAAAACTATCAAGAGGTTTTAAAAAAATTTGAAAAAAGAGTTGTTAGAAAATCAATGCCAGCCCCATTCGAATTATTTGGGGGCGGTTGTACTTTTTTTGCATATCTTAACGGACAACTTACTGAATTTGTTGAAAAGGTATGAACATGAACAATAAACCAATTAACTCAGTAGATGAAGATCTATTTGAGACCTCATTAGCATTCGCAAAAAAAATTTTTCCTTATCACAAAAGTGTTACTGGCGAGGGTATAGACAATGCATTTAAAGATCTCGAGGAAGAGATAGGATGTGATGTACATGAATTTAAGACTGGCGCCGAAATACTAGGTTGGCAAGTTCCTAAAAGCTGGAAATGCTCAAGTCTTTCTATAAAAAACTTAGATAATGGAGATATCATAGCTACCTTAGATCATCCACTTCGTGTTGCCTCCCATTCGGATGCTGTTAAAAAGAAGATGATAGGAGCTGAACTCAAAAAAAATATTGCACTCTCTACAAAAGTTCCGGACTCTTTGTCGCATCAATACATATATTATTCTGATGGTTGGAGGATTTCTCTAACTGAAAAAGAGTTTGCTAAGATTGATGATTCCTCATTTTATTTTGTAGATCTCCAAAGTGAGGTCTACAATGGTTCTTTGAAGGTCGCTGAGCTTATTAAAAAGGGCTCATCTTCACTTGAAATGTTTTTTCTATCCCATATATGTCATCCTGCTCAATTTAATGACGGTCTTGTAGGAGTCATGGCTAATGTGTATCTTTCAAAATGGATTGATAGGAACATAGAAGATAATTTTTTTACCTATAAGTTCTTATCTTTACCAGAAACAATTGGATCTCATGCATACTGTTCCCTTGATGGCGTATATAAAAATGGAGTTATGGCTCTATTTACAGAAATGACTGCCCTAGATTCACCTCTTCATATTCAAATGAGCGAAAACGAAAGCGATTTGATAAATATTTATTTGAGGTTGGCTGCGGTATCAACTAATTATGAGTCTAAATTTAGTCCTTTTCTTTCCGTTATTAGAAATGATGAAAAAGTTTTTGGCGCACCTGGTATTGAATTACCCTCAGCAAGTGTAACTAGAGCGCTAGGAAGAGATTATGAAAATCACCCTTATTTAAATTATCATACTTCCGAAGATACTATAGAAAATGCAAATATTGAAATGCTTAAAGAAGCATTAATATACCTTCAACATTTTATCCAAATCATGGAATTAGATAGGGTTGTGCACAGAAATTTTACTGGAATTCCAATGCTTTCTCGTTACAATCTTTTTTTCAACCCTGACACTCATCGCGAAATGTATGACTTGCAAGAAAAACTTGTCTGGCAACTAAAAAAACCAAAATCTATTTCAAAAATTGCAGTTGATTTAGACGCTAATTTTTTTGATATTTTAGATTTATTAACTAAGTGGGAAGAACAAAAGCTTGTGAAGTTCTATGACATATCACATGAGTTCAATCATTAAATTAAAATAGTCATAAATTAATTTGTATGAGTTATCAAATACTATTTTGTAATAAAACAATGTGTAAATTTTAGAGACTTAATCCATAAAAGCTAGTAAAATGCTTTTTTATTAACTAAAGGGGTCTTCAATGAATATCAAAATTATTATTCGTAAAGTTTTTCACAGAATATCCATATTTAAAAATAAATTTTTGAATAAGCAAAAATTTCAAAAAGAGTTATCTGATAATCTATCATCTAACTTCATAGATCTATTAAATTTCTCATATAACAGCGTTTTGTCAAGAAAAGACATAGATTTGGGAAATAAAATTGAATCATTTAGATTGTCTGTCGCAGATGAATATAAAGATAAAGGTCTTTCAACTTATGCATCACCTAGAAGTGGATCAAAGCTTGTTGATAATCATGGAAAAATAATTCCTGGATCTTTTGTTGAAAGCAAAAAAGGAGGTTTTGCTCGAACAGGAACTGGTATTAAAACAGGAATTCAGCTTAAAAAGATTGCAGAATCGTTAAGAGCTCAATCAGTAGTAGAGCTTGGAACTAATACTGGTTTATCAGGTTGTTATTTTTTAAGCTCTAACGATAATCCATTCCTCTATACCATAGAGGGATCATCAGATTTATGTAAAATAGCTGAAGCCAATCTATCAAAAATCTCAAAAAATTTTCATGTAGATAATGGTATGTTTGATGATGTTATAGACTCGCTTAACCAAAGAAATAAAAAGTTTGATTTAGCTTTTGTAGACGGGCAGCATGAAGAGCAAGCAACATTGCATTACGCACAAAAATTGAAATCAATTTTAAATCCTGGAGGAGCTATTTTATTTGATGATATTTTTTGGTCAGAAGGTATGAATAGTGCCTGGAATAAAGTTGCTTCAGATTCTGATTTTAGTATGACTCTTGATATAGGAACTAGAGGCTTATGCATCCTAAAAGAGGATGATAAAAAAATTAAAAAAATAAAATTTGAACTTACAAATTTTACAGGAAAACCTTTATATAATAGGGAGGGGTGGTAGTATGATAAAGAAAATTACTAATAAATTCTGGATTTTTTGGCTTGACCTTAAACCATTTAGCAGACCATGGTATCAATATTTTGAAACTCCAAATGGACTAAATAATTATAGGTATGTTGAGGAAAGAGGCAAGATAAGGACAAGTTTAATGGTCAATGTTTTAGATAAACTTGAGTTAAAAAAAGATGATGTAGTTCTAGATGTAGGGTCAAACGCTGGCCGCTATGGTATTGAGCTCTCATCGCGAGTAAGAAAAATATACGGCATAGAATTAGATAAGAAGTTTTACAAGCATGCTAAATTTTTGAAAAATATTTTTTCTGAATTTAATGATTTATCTAATCACATTCTTATAAATGGAGACATTAATGATAACTTCAATTATGTTAGCGAGGCAACAGTAACAATATTAGGTAAAGTTATTTATCATAAAAATTTGAACGATAACCAAGATAATTTATTAGATACAATTTTTCACTCAAATTTAAGAATGATTATTTTACAAGGTCATACAACCCAGGGTGATTATGGTGAGGTTGATTTTATGAAGGATACACTTAATAAATACGGATTTAAAATTCATCTTGAATCGCATCATGATGAGTATCCAATAATGGTTGGTGTTAGATAGAAAATTTTATAATCTCATAAATTAAATTGAAATATTCAGATTATGTAGATGTTCTGGTTCAAAATTCAGGATGTTTTTCTTTTGATCATTATCTTCAAGGACTCCGTAAATATACAAGAAATAAAGTTTTAAGTGGGGAAATTGGGATTATTAAAGAAGTACCAATAGATTCAAATTATTTAAATGAGTCTCCAATAGCTTTAATTTTAGGAGAAACGAATAGACTGTATTCTAGGTTTGAATTGGTAAGTAATTTATTAATAAATTATGAAGAGAACAAAAATTTTAATGTAAAAGAATCTACTTACTTTAAGACACTATATAAACCTTATCTAAACAGTAATGTAATTTCTCAATATAGAGTACGCCAAGAAATTACTAATAAAATCATGAGAGTGATTAAACTCTATCAATGGCTAAAACAGACTGATGGAAACTTTCAAGGAGTTACAAGCTTCATTTCAGATCAGAAAATCACTGAGTCAAAAGCAGACTATCCAATTTGTTTGAATTTTGGTCATTCAAATGAGATACATAATTATGTTCAGTTGGATGGTAGTCATAGAAGGTCAGTTGCATGCCATTTAGGGTTTAATGAGGTAGCTTCTATTGTAGTAACGCTAGAGGAATTAGAAAATTATATTAAAATAACTAAACCCATATACATTGGGAAATATAGTAAAAATTTTTTTAGTTTAATTACTAAACTTCAAGTAGTTTCATAAATGAGTTCTATGTTTGTTAGAACGATAAAACAATATATGAAATTTCAGGCTTTAAAGTTCATTGCAGGTTTGTGGCTTTTTTATCTCATTTTTCAAAAGTTAGATATTGAAAATTATGCAATTTATGGAATTGTACAGAGCTTTGTAATTTTAAGCTCCTTGTTTATTGGGTTTAATGTTAAATCTAGCTTTCAAAAGCTATACAGCAAAAAATATTTAGTAAAAAGCATAAATTTAATTATTTTTCTAATTGTATTAATTTCATCTTTTTTTTATACAGTTTTGTACATTACTTTCATGTTCGATATTGTAAATTTTGTATTTAAAGATACTGAAAACACACCTGATCTTTTTTTGCTATATATTTATATATTATCCTTTGGATTAACTTCAATAGTTTCTTCTATGCTTAATGCTAATAGACGAACTTTTTTATTTGGTATTAGTACAGTACTTCCAGCCTTAATATCAATACCTTCTTTAATTTACTTAGAACATGTAAATATAAATAACTTAATTATAATCTTAATGGTTTCAAATTTAGTTATGATTTTTTTTATTGCAATTTCAAACTTGAAGGTTTTTTATTTTTCAAACTACTCAAGAAAATATGCATTTCTAGTATTAAAATATATCATTGGTTACTCTTGGTTATCTTTCCCTACACTTTCATCTAAATACTCTATAGATGTTTTTGCAAGATCAATTCTTTTGACCTCCATAGGAGAGCTAGCTGTAGCAGTATTAACTTTTTCAACTTCTTTGTTCTCTATTTTTAGATCTGTTGAACAGGCTTTTTTTAAGGCAATAACACCATTATTACTTCTAAATAAAAAAAATAATTTGAATCAATTATCTTTGGTCAGAAAACTTATCCTTTTCCAATCTATTTTTACAATAATAATTTTTTCTTTTGCACCATACTGGGTAGACTTTTTAAAATTAATATTTAGCACCAAACCAGATGAGGCTTTTGTGCCTATCGTACTTTTTATAATGGCTTGCTCAACGGCAACCTCTTACATTAAAAACTATTTTTTAAGTCAAGCAAAAAAGCATTCTTCAAATATGAGAAAATTTTTTGTTATAGCAACCATAATGAATTTGTGCATTCTTGCAGTATTATTAATAGTTAATTTATCTGTAATTAAATTTGTATTAATTCAGTTGCTATTTTCACTTATTAATTTATTGTTCGTTAAACTATTCATTAAATTATAAATAAACTTGTTTAGAAAATATCACCGGAGTTCCTAGTAAATATTTACCAAATTAGTAAAAAGATATTGGAATCAACACCTGAGAACTGGTTAGAGTTTTCTGCTGGGCAAAACACAAAGGCAAACTTATTACGTTTCAAAAGCAATATTTATCTCTCCTTTGGAAAACAGATTTTTGGATTTCTATTTTTCCTTATTAAGTCTTATGGAATAAAGTCATTGAAAACTCCAAAAAATGATGTGCTATTTTTTGCTTCAACCTCAAATCAATATTCAGTCCTAAATTCAATTTATAAAGAACATACAAAATTTAAAGCAGCATTTGCTATTCCAAATGCTGCTTCTAAAAAATTTAATACAAAAGATACCAACCCTTATTATTTAAGAATTAGCTTCATTTATATTTTTCCAGTCCTTCTTTTACTATTGAGAAGACTTTTTCCATTACTTAAAATATTATGGCAAACAGATAGGCGTTTAATTTTCTTGAGGCTAAATTCATTTCTTCAAATTTATTACTGGCTGATTGCACATCAAGTATTTTTAGAAAAAATGCAACCTAAAGTTGTAATAATGAGCAATGATCATAATCCTGAAAATAGAACTTTGATTGAGATTTGTAAATATTTTGATATAAAAACAGCTTATGTTCCTCATGCATCTGTTTCAGATAGATTTCACTCTTTAGATTTTAATTATAGTTTTCTTGATGGTCAACATGCATTAGATATATATAAAAAGTGTGACTCACGAAGAGCTCCAAATTCAATGATTATAGATAAAAGATTATGTTATCTTGTTGGAAATTTAAGAAAATTAGAAGTTAAAAAAAATAACCTTAATCAATCTAAAAAATTTGGCCTAGCAGTTAAAGGAACTGATAATATTAACAATATCATTTATATAATTTCTAAACTTTCTGCAATTTATCCAGTTTCTATAAGACCCCATCCTAGTTTAAAATTTAATAAACCCTTTCATATACTCGATAAAAAATTTCCTGGACTAGTCGAACTAAGTGACCCTCATTCTGATTCAGTTTCAAGTTTTTTAAGCTCGATTGATATTTTTGTATCTGGGAATACGACCTTGTCTCTTGAAGCAGCTTCAGCAGAAATATATCCAGTGTACCTAAATGAATTATCAAATAACGTGAATGACTATTACGGTTTTGTAAAAAGAAAGATTGTGCATTATTTTGATACCATTGACGACTTCATTATATTTCATAATAAAGGTAACTTATTTTTACCAGATAAAAATGGCATAAATCATTATTGGAGTTCATATAATCGACCCACTTTTGGCAATGAAGCTAAAATAATTTCAAATTATTTAAGAAAAATAGTTGATAGCTCTTATAAATTACCTTCTAATTATTCAATATACAATGAAACTTTATAGATGATTTATTATTTCTATATTTTTAGCTTATTATCATGCTTGTCATATATTGGGTTTAAAAATAGAAAACCAGATCTTTTTACATTAGCAACTCTGGCTAGTGCGTATTACAGTTCAACTTTATTATTTGGCAAAATCTATGATCCTAATAGTCATTCCTATCTTGTGATTCATGAATATATTTATGTATTTTATTCGTTTTTATTTATTCTTCTTGCTTTGACAAGTTTTTTTCATGATCGATATTTTATATCAACATATAAAAATCAAATTTTTGAATACAGAGACTTAAATTATTTTTATATAGCTATTATTTTGTTGGTTTTTATAGTTATATTATCTTTAGACTCAAGAGCCTTTTTCCCTAAAGAATTTGAAGATAATGACGCGTCATCTTTTGGAGCGCTATACAATATTTATTGGTCATCTATATTGGTAGGTCTTGTTGCTGCTTTTAGATCAAATAGTAATTTAGTCAAAGTGATTATGTTAATATTTTTGTTAACTACTTTAACTGCCGGTAGTAGGGCTTTTTTTACAATAGGATCGTTCATTATTTTATTAATATTCTATGAAAATAAACCTTCAATAAGACTTTTAATGAGCTTAAAAAGAATAATAATAATTCTTTTTGGTTTTACTTTTCTATTAGTGTTTAAAAATATTTATCAGTACCTACTTGTGTTTGATATGGATATGCTTATTGAGGCTGGAACTAATATAGATTTAATTCTTTTTAGGCTTAATGAGGGTGGTGAATCTATTGTAATACTTAATTTTCAACACGCTATCTCACTTTATCATGAAGAGCCCGGTTCATTTGCTGATCTTATTGCAGTAAAGTCAATTCCATTTGTGTCTGAATTGTACATACAAGGTTTTAATTTTGATAATAGAACTATGTCAGATTTAATCAATGAAAATTACTATCAAAATGTCAGTTATGGAATGGCTTCAAGTATTTGGGGGCTTTTTTATTATGTGTCAGGGCCTTTTGGAACAATCATTTTTTGTTTATTTTATGTATTTTTAATCTTCTTTTTAAATATTCTTATAAGAAAGAAAAACTTATTGAGCGTTCATTTAATACCCGGTTCCATGTTCTTAACCTTTTACGCAAGTCGTTTGGAAATTGCGGCGATTTTATTTCCATTTTATATGTGCTTCTTTTTATTAATTATTTTTAGTATTCTAAAGATTATATTACCCAGGAAAGTCAACAAAAATTATGATTAGCACATTTCATTTAGTACATAACCTTGACAATAGTTATGGAGGTCCGGCAAAGTCAATACCCTATTTAATGGGGTCATTAAATGATCTTGGACACTCCCAAGAGGTTATCTCTCTAAAATTTAAAGAAAATGAGACTAATGAAGTAGTTGAAAAATTAAAACTTGATTCAACATCTTTTAAAGTTTGGTTTACTGATTCAACTGCTTACTCACCATTCCTAAGAAATTATCTAATCAAAAGAATTTCGGAGGAGAAAAACCAAGTTATACATTATCACAACCTTTGGAATTATATTCCACTTGTAGCAAATGCAGTTTCTAAAAAGATGTCCGTACCTGTAATAGTTTCTCCAAGAGGTAATCTATACGAATGGAATTTAAATAAAGGATTTTTAAAGAAAAAACTATATCTAAATATATTTCAAAATGATTTTTTTAATTCTGCTAATTGTATTCATGTAACATCAAAAGAGGAGCTGCATGCTGTTAAGAAGCTTGGCTATAAATCGCCTGTAGGTTTAATTCCAAATGGCGTAGATCAAAAAGAGTTTGAAAATATGAAAACTAAAAAAGAGCATCTTAAAAATTTAGGTCTAAGTGATAATTACAAATATATTCTTTATATGGGCAGAATCGAAAAGAAAAAAGGTCTTAATTTCTTATTTGAAGCATTCATAGATTTTGGAAGAAGTAATCCAAACTGGAAGATTATTGTAGCAGGCCCTGCATATGATCAAGCTTACTATAATGAATGTAAAAACTTTATTGAAGATGCTGGTTTTGGTAACTCAATAATATGGCTTGGAATGGTAACGGGGGATAAAAGAATAGATGCTTATGGGGGGGCAGATCTTTTTGTTCTTCCAACACATTCTGAGAATTTTGGTATTGTAATTGCTGAGGCATTATCTGCCGGTTTGCCTGTAATTACTACAGATGGAACACCTTGGATGGAAATACAAAATGAATTTGCTGGTTTTATTATTTCTTTGAATAAAAAGAATTTACTTTTGGCTATAGAAAATTTTAATAATTTAAAGAATTATGAAAAGAAAGAAATGAGCTTATCGGCAAAAAATATTGCTAAACGTTATACATGGAATAAATCTGCTGAGGATATGCAGCAACTTTATCAATGGACATTGGGTGAGATAAAACAACCAAACTTTATTTATTAGTAAAGGTTAGCACTTAGTGTTTAATCTAATATTTTGATGAGTTATCATAGTATTGTGGAGCATATTATGATCAATAATGAACAAATATTTCAAGATTTAAAAAAATTCAAACTACCAGATAACTTTAGAGGTAAAAATCCTGTCATTGTGCAAATATGGTGGGTTATTCAATCAGTTTTTGTAGCTCCTTCTCCTCAATTTATGTATGGCTGGCGTAGATTTATCTTAAGGTGCTTTGGAGCAAAAATTGGAAAGAATGTTATTTTAAGACCATCAATAAAAGTTACTTATCCCTGGCATCTTGAAATTGGTGATGACTCATGGATAGGTGATAATGTTGTCCTTTATAACTTAGGTAAAATTATAATTGGTAAAAATACAGTTGTTAGTCAAAATACTTATATTTGTACTGGAACTCATAACTTTAATAAAGTGAGTTTTGATATAGAACGCAAACCAGTTACTATTGAAGATCAAGTTTGGCTAGCAAATGATGTATATGTAGCACCAGGAGTAACAATATTAAAGGGAGCAGTTGTAGGAACCAGAAGTTCAGTTTTCAATGACTTGCCTGGAGGAACTGTCTATTTTGGGAGCCCAGCAAAGCCACAAAAATCTAGGATAGTCGATTAAATTTATACATTATACATATTAGTAGGCATGAAATGAAAAAAGCATTAATAACGGGAATTACTGGGCAAGATGGGTCTTACTTGGCAGAGTTTCTGCTTGAAAAAGACTATGAAGTGCACGGCATTAAAAGAAGAGCATCATCATTAAATACTCAAAGAATTGACCATATATATCAAGATCCTCATATAGAAAATAAAAATTTCTTTCTTCATTATGGCGATCTTAGTGATAGTTCAAGTCTTACAAGAATATTAAAAGAAGTTGAGCCTGATGAGGTTTATAATTTAGGCGCTCAAAGTCATGTTGCTGTTAGTTTTGAGGTTCCAGAATATACTGCTGATGTGGATGCATTAGGTACACTTAGGCTTCTAGAGGCTATTAATTTCCTAGGAATGGAAAAAGTGATTAAATTTTATCAAGCATCTACGTCAGAGCTCTATGGTAAAGTTCAAGAAATCCCGCAAACTGAAAAAACACCTTTTTATCCAAGATCACCATATGCTGTTGCTAAAATGTATGCATATTGGATAGTTGTTAATTATCGAGAATCTTATGGCATGCATGCCTCAAATGGAATTTTATTTAATCATGAATCTCCAAGAAGAGGTGAAACTTTTGTTACTCGTAAGATCACAAGAGGACTAGCCAATATAGCACAAGGTATTGAAGAATGTTTATATATGGGCAACATTGATGCGTTAAGAGACTGGGGGCATGCAAAAGATTATGTTCGCATGCAATGGATGATGCTGCAGCAAGAGAAGCCTGACGATTATGTAATTGCTACAGGTGATCAATATACTGTTAGGCAATTTATATTATGGACTGCTGAAGAATTAGGTATTACATTAGGTTTTTCTGGAGATGGTATTGAGGAGACTGCAATAGTGCTTAAAATTGACGGAAATAATGCTCCTGGGCTTAAGGTAGGCGATATTGTAGTAAGAATTGATCCAAAATATTTTAGGCCTGCCGAGGTCGAAACATTGCTTGGAGATCCAAGTAAAGCAAAAGAAGTTTTGGGTTGGACTCCAGAAATATCTGTTCAGGAAATGTGTTCTGAAATGGTTGCAGAAGACTTAAAATCTGCAAAAAAAATCTCAATATTGCAATCACATGGGTATGATTCCACCATCCCAGTTGAAAATTAATTAGGTCTTTCGTGAATATTTTTGTTGCAGGGCACAAGGGAATGGTTGGGTCAGCTTTAGTAAAGCATCTTGAATTACAAGGACATGATAAAATAATTACAGCAAAACGAAATGAATTAGATCTTCTTAATCAAGAAGCTGTTCGTATTTTTTTTGAGTGCAATAAAATAGATCAGGTTTATTTGGCTGCTGCGAAGGTGGGAGGAATACATGCAAACAACGAGTACCCTGCAGATTTTATTTATCAAAATTTAATGATTCAGACTAATGTTGTTAATGCATCTCATTGTGCAGATATTGATAAGCTATTATTTTTAGGTTCGTCATGTATTTATCCAAAATTTTCATCTCAACCCATTAAAGAAGAATCCCTGCTTACAGGTGTTTTAGAGCAAACTAATGAGCCATATGCAATTGCTAAGATTGCGGGCATAAAATTATGTGAAAGCTATAATCGACAGTATGGCAGAGATTATAGAAGTGTAATGCCAACAAATCTTTATGGTCCAAATGATAATTTTCACCCTGTGAATAGTCATGTCATACCAGGGATGATTCACAGATTTCACGATGCAATTCTAAATAATAAAAAAGAGATTGCTATTTGGGGCTCAGGAAATCCTAAAAGAGAGTTTCTTCATGTTGATGACATGGCTTCTGGCTCTTTTCATGTCATGAATCTTGATAAAAATAAATATTCACTCCATACACTACCAATGTTATCCCATGTAAACATTGGCTCAGGAATAGATTGCAGTATTAAGGAATTAGCAGAGACAATAGCTGAAATTTCTGGATATAAGGGCAAGTTAACTTTTGATAAAACAAAACAAGATGGTGCACCACAAAAACTTATGGATAACTCTCGTATGCGTTTATTGGGTTGGAAACCATCTATCAATCTTAAAAATGGCATAGAGAATACATATAAATGGTTTAAGGATAATATCGATCTTATAAGAATGAACTAGTTTAGTGAAAATTTTAATATACGGAATTAACTATAGTCCAGAATCTATTGGTATTGGAATGTACTCTGGTGAAATGGCTTCTTGGTTTGCTTCTCAGGGTAATGAGGTTAAAGTAATCACAGCTCCCCCGTATTATCCTCAATGGAAGATTAATAAAAATTTTCAAAATAGATACTCTCATGATTTGATAGACAATGTTGATGTAACAAGATGTCCATTATTTGTTCCATCGAAACCAACTGCTATTACTAGACTGCTTCATCTACTTTCATTTTCTGCATCTTCTGCATTACCAGTCATAAAAACATATAGCTGGAAAGCAGACATAGTAATTCAAGTTACTCCTACTTTATTTTGTTCACTGCAAACAATTTTGCTTTCTAAATTATCACGATCAAAGTCCATAATTCATATTCAAGATTATGAAGTAGATGCAATGTTTGGCCTTTCAATGTTCAAAAATAAATTTGTTCAACGTTTTGCCTATTGGATAGAGAAATTATTATTAGCAAATTTTGATATAGTTTCCACTATTTCTCATGGAATGATTAAACGCGCAGAAGAAAAAGGAGTGAAGCAAAATAAACTTGTACTGTTTCCAAATTGGTCAAATGTTAAACGATTTACAGAAGCAAAGAAAAACCCATCATTATTGACGGAATTGGGTATCAGATTAGATAAAAAAATTATTTTATATTCTGGAAATATGGGGGAGAAACAAGGGCTCGAGATTGTTATACAGGCTGCTAAAAATTTAGAAGAAAATAATGGTGTTCACTTTATTATGGTTGGAGAAGGATCTGATAAATCAAGATTGATGAAACTCGCTAAAGAAAATTCTTTAAACAATATAGATTTTTTCCCACTACAATCTTATGAAAAACTACCTGAACTCTTAGCGTCAGCCGACTGCCATCTAATTATACAAAAGTTAGGTGCAGCTGATGCAGTTTTACCTTCAAAACTAACTAATATCCTTGCCGTTGGGGGCAATGCTGTTATTACAGCCAACGAAGATACTTCCTTGGGTTATCTGTGTTCAGAGTTTAAAGGTATAGCAACCTTAGTAAAACCTGAATCAGTATCCGCCCTTTGTGAAGGTATTTTGTTGTCACTTAATTTGCCTAAATCAAACCTTGTAGCGAAAAATTATGCTCGAAATTTCTTAGATAAAGATATGGTGCTATCTAAATTCCTTAAAGATATCAAAAAAATGGCTTAAATATATTTTATATATTGTCATAAAATGTAAATTTAAAATATTTTGAGCATAAAAATGTATAAATTTAAATTTTTAATGTATCATTTTGTAATAATTAAATTTAAAAGAGATTTGGCAGACTCTTCAATATTTTAAGATTTATATGTCTAATTACTATTTATATATAGCAGGAAATCTTAATGATTAAATTTAATGAGTTAAGCAAAGAGCCTCCATACACAAAATTTAAAGAAAAATATGACGATGCATTATGCTCAAATCAAGAAAATATTGAAGCAATAAGTATCTCATCTTTCTCTAAAAACCTTAAAGAGGTAAATTCAAGATTTGTTAATCTAAAATTCATAAATTTAACTGATTTTATATTTTTCTCAAATTATGAATCGCCCAAATCTGAAGAATTTAAACAGCATAATCAAATTACTTGTTTAATTTATTGGAATAGAACCAATACTCAAATTAGAATAAAGGCTAAAATTAAAAAGACTTCTAAAGAATTTAATCTTGAATATTTTTCAAAAAGATCAAAAAAAAAGAACGCCCTAGCGATTTCATCAATGCAATCAAAGAAGGTAGAGTCCTATCAAGAAGTTTTAGATAATTATAATAAGTCTCTTAAATCTGATGATCTAAATAAATGTCCTGAATTTTGGGGAGGCTATTCATTTAAACCTTACTATTTTGAGTTTTGGGAAGGGCATGAGTCACGATTAAATAAAAGAGAAGCCTATATAAAAAATGTTGATAGCTGGAAGCATCTTATTCTTCAGCCCTAGGTAAAATTTTATTGCGTAATAGGTTAATTAGTATAAAATCACTTCTCTAAATGATAAACATCAAACCAACACAAATAAAAAACATTAAATTTAATAATTAATGATTATAATTTTCCCTATTTTTCCAAAGGTACTCTCATAGCTTCTCAGAAAAAAAATATTACTCCTATTAATGAAAAAATTCGAGCTAGCGAAGTTATGCTTATTGGTTCAAATGGAGAAAAACAAGGTTTAGTTGCTTTTTCTGTTGCTCTAGAATCTGCAAGAGTGGCTCAACTGGACTTGGTACAGGTATCCCCTTCAGACGCATCACCTGTTGTTTGTAAACTTTTAGATTATGGTAAGCATGTATTTGATAAGAAGAAAAGCCTATCCGCATCAAAGGTTAAGGTAAAAAGAAGTACCACAAAAGAGATTAAATTTAGACCTTCAACAGATATAGGCGATTATAATATTAAATTAAAAAAGGTTAAAAGCTTTATTCTTGACGGAGATAAGACTAAAATAAGCGTCCGATTTAGAGGTAGGGAAATTTTAAATAGCGACATGGGTCTTAATTTACTAAATAGGTTAAGAGACGAGTTAGAAGATATAGCTCAAGTTGACCAAGAGCCTTCCCTTGAAGGCAGACAGTTACTAATGGTTCTTTCTCCTTTGAAGAAAAAGTAAGTATAAATTTTATAAGAAGAATAATATGGGATATAAGTTAAAAACACATTCTGGAGCTGCTAAACGTTTTAGGAAAACAGGCTCGTCTGTTAAGAGCAAAAGTGCAAATAGAAATCATATTCTCACCAAACAGTCTACAAAAAGAAAAAGACATAACAGAGGCTTAAATAAACTATCAGGTATAGTTCTTAAAATGGCTTCAAAATTAATAAGAAGATAAATCATGCCAAGAACAACTAAATCAGTAACAGCAAAAGCAAAACATAAGAAAGTACTTAGTGCTACCAAAGGGCATTATGGTGCTAGAAGTAGATTATTTAGAACTGCTAAACAGTCTAACATTAAGTCTTTACAATATGCTTTTAGAGATAGAAAGAATAAGAAAAGAGCATTCAGAGCACTTTGGATAGCAAGAATTAATGCTGGAGCTAGGGAGCTTGGTGTTTCTTACTCTGTTCTTATAAATTCATTGGCTAAAAAAGATATTGCTTTAGATAGAAAAATTCTTTCTGATATAGCTATTACTGATAATGCAACTTTTGAGAAGATTGTAAAAACAGCTACTAGCTAGATATACTGGTTTAATGCCAGAACATAAGGACATTTCACCCCCCAAGCTTATCAAAGACAGGGGCTCCCTTCACCCAATTAATCACATGAAGGATTCCATAATGGAGCTGTTGACTTCTTTTGGGTTTGAAATTATTGATGGACCTGAAATTGAAACAGAAGAATTTAATTTTGATATGCTTAATATTAAAAAGTCTCATCCTGCAAGGCAGATGCATGATACTTTTTATATTGAAAATAAAACAAATCTACTTCGAACTCATACTTCTCCAGTTCAGATAAGAGGCATGCTTGAAAAAAAACCACCATTGGCATTCATTTCTGGTGGAAAAGTTTTCAGGAAAGATGATGATGCAACTCACCTACCAATGTTTCATCAAGTTGAGGGTATATATGTAGATGAAAATGTTAGTTTTAGCCAACTTAAAGATTTAATTTATAAAATTATTTATGCGCTGTTTGGTGATGATGTTGAATTAAGATTTAGGCCCTCATACTTTCCATTCACCGAACCATCAGCTGAAGTTGATATATTATCTAAAGAGGGTAAATGGCTAGAGATTCTTGGGTGTGGAGTGGTTAATCCAACTGTACTAGAAAATTGCAACATAGATTCTAATAAATATAGCGGCTTAGCATTTGGCCTTGGTATTGAAAGAATTGCCATGCTTAAGCATGGAGTAACAGATATAAGAGAGTTCTATAAGTCTAATCTAGATTTTTTGAGTCAGTTCAAATGAAAATAGCATACAGTCATTTATCTCAATATATTGAAGAAAACCCTACTATTGAGGAAATCTCTGATAGTTTGTTTCAACTTGGACATGAGCATGAAATTGAGGGTAAAATTTTTGATATGGAATTCACTCCTAACAGAGGAGACTGCCTTTCGTTAAATGGTCTGCTTAGGGATTTAGGAGTTTTTTATAAAGTTGATTTTAATCAAGAGATATACACGGAAAAGTTAGAAGATCTTCAAATAGATTTTGAAAACCTATCTGAAAGTATTTGCCCGCAAATATCATTCCTTAAGTTAGAAATTGAAAATATTCCTAAGATTTATAAAGGTTCCTTGGATAATTACTTTAAAGATCTTAGTTTAAATAAAAATAATTTCTTTACAGATTTATCTAATTATTTGTCTTATGAAACAGGGCAGCCAACTCATTGCTATGATGCGAGCACAATGAGTGGCAAGCTTCTATTCCATGAAACAGAAAAAAATGAAGAATTTGAAACATTGCTTGATAAAAAAATTACTCTTACAGGTAAAAATTCAGTTTTTTCATTAAACGATAATATTATTAATCTTGCAGGTATAGTTGGTGGAAAGAGTTCGTCTTGCTCAACTAACACAAAGACAGTAATTGTTGAATGTGCATTTTTTCAACCAGAAGCAATTATAGGTAAATCTGTAAAGTATGATATTCAGTCTGAAGCATCTCATAAATTTGAAAGAGGCGTTGACCCTGATTGTCATGATAGGGTGCTC
>Ga0233432_10001469_pt1 | contig 22829 bp, 15 predicted proteins | sample SI_122_August201_6_FD_179870 | JGI IMG/M metagenome (GOLD analysis project Ga0233432, IMG submission 179870) | Seawater microbial communities from Saanich Inlet, British Columbia, Canada - SI_122_August2016_10_MG | ecosystem: Environmental > Aquatic > Marine > Inlet | place: Canada: British... | reverse complement strand
AAGATGGTGGGAGAAGAAGACTTAAAGAAAGTCACACAAGCCCCACAAAAGATCATCCTTGTGAGGGGTCAGTCTCCCTTGCAGATAGAGTTACGATGAGAGGTCGTCCTGAGCTTCGATTCATGAGAGCTTTTTTACTCTGATGTTGATTCACTAGGGACCTCTGGAAAAGAGATACCTGGAGACCTCATCGCGAGCTGAAGTTTTGATGCGATGAGGTGTTACTTTGGCTCGCGATGCCAAGTGATGGCTGGAACAAAGTCACCATGAGACCTACGCTGTTCGATGCAGGAGGAAAAGCTGGCCTTTAGGTCCTGGATCTCAACGTAGACACCCCTCCGCTGATCGAGCACCATGCGGTGGGGGCCGATGAGAGCGATGTGAAGTTCATAAAAGCCTGTGTTCAGGAGGGGAGCTGGGACAGAGGCTGTGAGGCGATATTTTCCCTTCTGAGTCGGGATGATGAGGATTTTGTCGCCTGTTCGATTGAGATTTTCTCCATCGGGTTCGCGGGAGGAAAAAACACCCATGCCCTCCTCACTTTTAACATGGAGGTTCAAGATGAGGTCTTCGATGTCTTCTTCGACCGACATCTCTATCTGAAGCTCAATGGTTTCCATGATGTCGAAAACCGATGTGGGGTTGTCTTTGGGCCCAAGGCTGATGGAGCTGATCCAAGCTCCCTGATGAGCTTGAGGCATCTGATACTCCATGACTGCTCTGCTTTCACCTTGTTCTCGGTTGTGGTCGTGGTAGGCCTTTACAACATCTTCAACTTTTCCCCGAGTGACGCAGACCCCTCTGTCGAGCAAGAGGGCATCATCACAGAGTTGGGTGACGGCCTGCATGTTGTGGCTAACGAAGAGAACCGTTCTCCCTTCACCTGCCACAGATTTCATTTTGTTGAGGCATTTGCGCTGAAATTTTTGGTCACCGACCGCGAGGACTTCGTCGAGGAGGAGGATGTCTGGCTCGAGGTGAGCTGCGACGGCAAAAGCTAGTCGAACATACATACCCGATGAATATCTTTTAACGGGTGTGTTGATGAATTTTTCAATTTCTGCAAAAGCAATGATTTCATCGATCTTTCTGGAGATCTCGTTGCGTCGAAGCCCAAGCAAAGTTCCACTGAGATAGATGTTGTCGATGCCACTCAGTTCTTGCTTGAACCCTGTGCCGACTTCGAGAAGACTGGCCATGCTTCCTTTGTAACCAAAGCTGCCTGTTGTGGGAGGAGTGATCCGAGAAAGGATCTTGAGCAGGGTGCTTTTCCCCGAACCATTTCTGCCAACGATCCCCAAGACTCGCCCGGTTTCTAGTTCGAAGTCGAGATCTTTTAGGGCCCAAATGGAACTATCTTCGACATTCTTTTTCGTACTCGAAGACCTCCCAAAACATTTGCTCGCCAACCAGTCCGTGAGGGTGAAGACGTCACTCTTTTCTCCCAGTTGGTATCGCTTGCCGAGACCTTCACATTTTAGGGCCAAGCTCATCAAATCACATCCGCGAAACGGCGTTGAGATGTGTTGAAGAAAGCAACGCCACCCAAGAAGAAGAGAAAAACGAGAAGATATGAAAGGAGGTTGGCCAAGTGAAAGGGGTCGCCTGTTCCAAGAAGAGCCATCCGAAAACCTTCGATCACTCCGATCATGGGATTGAAGGTGGCGATCCAGAACCCAGCACCCTCATCAAGTGAACCTAAACTCGAGATGGGAAACATCACAGCGGAGGAAACAAAGAGCAGCTGGGTGATGAGAGGCAAGACGATCTGAATGTCGCGAAACCGAACATTGATGGGCCCGAGCCAAAGACTGACGGTTGTTCCAGCGATCATGGTCAAGAGAATAAAAGGAAGCAGCCAGATGATTTCAACTCCAGGTGAGTGGCCATACCATACGCACAGACCTGCAAAGATGAGCAAGGCGATCACAAGATCAGTGAGGACAGAGAAGGCATGGGAGATGGGCAGGATCATTCTGGGGAAATAGACTTTCCGGATCAGTTCAGATTCAGTGACCAGTGAAAGGGTGCCATTGCCAAAGATCTTGGCAAAGGCATTCCAGATCATGAGGCCACTGAGGAAGTAAAGTGGATAGGGGCCATCAAAACTGATGTTCATCACTCCTCCAATGAAGAAGGTGAAAACGAGAGTTGTAGCCAAAGGCTGAAGAAGAGCCCAAGCCACCCCCAGAGCACTTTGCTTAAATCGAATTTTGAAGTCTCTCAAGACCATGAAGACCAGCATGTCTCTGCGGTCCCAGAGTTCTCCTAAGCTCAAATCGAAGGGAGAGCCTTTTGAGGTGACCTTGATGTCGAAACTGTCCTTCATTAAGGTATTCTATCAAGAGCTCCCTAGGGCAAGCGGAGATCATAGATCTAGGGGAAGATTCTTTGCTTGGTGCAATTGGACATTCAATTTGTGAAATGTGAGGGAGAGGTTTATGAATTTCCATCAGAGTGATCGGTTAAAGCCTTGAGTCTGGAAGGGAGTCCCTACTCTTTTGATCAAGTGATGATGAGATTTTCTCTAAAGAAAAAGGGCCACCGATGAAATATGCACTGACCAACTTACGCTGTGAATACCTGGTTAGCCCCAATGCTATCGATGCAAAAAAACCAAGGTTGAGTTGGGAAGGTTTATGCCAAAGACAGGGAGCTGCCCAAAGCGCCTACAGAATTCTTGGGTCATCTTCCCTTGAGAACCTGAAGATGAATAAAGGAGACCTATGGGACAGTGGTCAGGTTGAGTCCAATCAGTCTCTGCACATTCACTGGGGAGGAAGGGAGCTCAAAAGTAGTCAGCAGGTTCACTGGAAAGTGATGGCTTGGGATGAAAAAGGGACGGCGGGAAGTTGGTCGAAGCCAACCCAATTCACCATGGGCCTTCTTGAGTCAAAAGAGTGGAAAGGGGTTTACATTGGCAACTACCTTGGGAACACCAACAGCGCACCCTTGCTTCGCAAAGAATTCAAAGTAAAGAAAAAGGTGAAGCGAGCGTTATTCTACGCTACGGCTTGTGGTCTTTACCATTTAACTCTTGATGGAAAAGAAGTTCATGATGACCTCTTCGCTCCAGGTTGGACTGACTACGACAAACGTCTTTATTATCGAGCTCATGATGTCACCAAGCATTTAAAAAAGGTTGGGGCCCACTGCATTGGAGCTGAATTGGGTGATGGTTGGTATAGAGAAAGATATGGATGTTGGACGGATCGATCAAAAAGATACGGAACGAGAGTTCAGCTGAAAGCACAGTTGCGACTTGAGTATGAAGACGGTAAGGTGGAGGTCATTCCTACTGATGAAAGCTGGTCATCAGTCTTGGGGCATACCCTGCAAAACAGTTTCTATAATGGCGAGACAGTTGATTCGCAGTTGGAACCAAAAGATTGGAATAAGCCTGGTTTTAATGACAAGGGTTGGAGCTCAGCTGTTTCGCGCCCCAAGATGAGAAGCACCGTTCCCCTTGAGGCCTACCCTGCGGAACCTGTTCGCATCACCGAAGAACTCAAGCCGATCAAGTGCTGGAGTGTCGCTCAGGGGAAGGTGATTTATGACTTCGGACAGAACTTTGCTGGAAGAGTGAGGATTCATGTTCCTGGAAAAGCAGGAGCAGTGATCCGTATGCGTTTTGGTGAGATGGTTAATTTAGATAACACCCTTTACGCTGACAACATGAGGAGTGCGCTCTGTACCGACACTTACATCATGAAGGGCCTTAAACATGAAGTTTGGGAACCCAAGTTTACTTTTCACGGATTTCGGTACGTAGAAATTTCCGGCTGCCCCGTCGCACCTCGCCTGAGTAACGTGACAGGTGTTGTCATCGGTTCTGACACGACTCGAACCGGACACTTCGAATGTTCGAGCTCCATGGTCAATCAGATCTATTCAAATGCTGTCTGGACTCAACGCGCTAATTTTCTGGAAGTGCCGACAGACTGTCCCCAACGGGATGAACGGCTCGGTTGGACGGGCGACGCCCAGGTCTTTATACGCACTGCCATTGCTAACATGGACGTTGCGGCCTTCTTTACCAAGTGGATGAATGACCTTCTTGATTCGCAATATCCAGATGGAGCATTTCCTAATGTTGCTCCCGATGTCTTGGATAGTCGAGGCGGTGCGGCCTGGGGTGATGCCGGTGTTGTCTGTCCTTGGACTCTATATCAGTGCTATGAAGACAAGGACCTTTTGGAGAAGATGTATCCCGCGATGAAACGTTGGGTGGAATATTTAAAGAAGACCAGCGATAACTTGCTGTGTAAGACAACTCAGTGTTTTGGCGATTGGCTCGCGATCAACGCAGACACGCCCCGCGATGTGATCCGCACGGCACACTTTGCCTACGCCACAGACCTCACTAGAAAAGCAGCAGAGGCCCTTGGGAAAAAAGCAGATTCCAAACGCTATGGAGCCCTTTTCAGCGATATCAAAAGAGTCTTCAATAAACACTTCGTCAAAAAGAATGGGAAAATCGAAGGTGATACTCAAACGGCGTATCTCATGGCATTGAAGTTCGACCTTCTCGATGAGAAGGAAAAGAGTTTGGCGTCCAAACACCTCATTGCGGACATTCGGAAAAAGAAGTATCACTCGTCCACAGGGTTTGTGGGGACGGCACTCATCATGTCGGTGTTGCGAGATGCTGGCCAACTGGATGTCGCCTATCGCCTTTTGGAGAACACCACCTTTCCCAGTTGGGGGTATTCCGTCGTTAACGGAGCGACCTCTATTTGGGAGCGATGGAATGGTTGGACGAAAGAGAATGGTCCGGGAGATGTTAATATGAACTCTTATAGCCACTACGCCTATGGTGCCGTGGTGGAATGGATGTTCGACACCATTGCCGGCATTGATCATTCGGGAGTAGGTTTTCAAGAGCTTACACTCAAGCCCCAGCCAGGAGGAAGCCTTAAGTATGCCTCAGCATCTTATGACAGCCCTTATGGGAGCATCAAGAGTGCTTGGCAAAAGAGAGGTAAGGGCTTGTTCTGGGAGGTGGTCGTGCCGCCAAACACCAAGGCCCGTGTCATTCCTCCAACAGCCCAAATTGATAAAATCAAACTTAACGGGCTCAAGCTCTCAATGTGTGAAGGGCTGGACATGATAGAAGGGGGGTTTTTCCTCCCTGCAGGTCGATACGAAATACAGGTCTGAATGATCGAGTGAGGAAAAGTTTACCCCACGGTTGACCGTGAATCAGGTGAATGAGACGATCGCAGATGCTCAGTCACTTTTTTGCCTGCATGCAAAGTCCATGGTGATCGATGAAGCGGTCCCTTGTGTGGGTTCCTAGGCTCTCATCCCTCTTTAGCTAATCTTAATACTGAATAGCACTGATTGTGTCGGATGGTGCCCTAAGCTCGCTCTTCTCTAGATCTCGGGGAGACGAACTCCAGGGGTTCCTTTGCGTGAACGGTCGAATTTTCTCATCAAAAAAACTAAGAGAAAATTTCGAGACGGGTCGGCGGAGATCACGCTATTTAGTCAGATCTCCGCCGACCGAGTCTGTCCTTTGCTGGACTTGTAGGCACATAGACCCTCTTGGGCAATGCCAAAGAAATCTGCTGACCTTAACAAAAAAAAAGGATAACTATCTAGAGGTAGATGGTTATCCTTGGTTTCCAATTATGTAGATGTGAGGCACAACTGAACTGGAAGGGATTTGATTAGACCCAACTCTTGAGATGGGCTATCCTTCGTTGTAGGGATCTGGCTTTAGAAAAAGCCGATCCCCCTATTCAAGACTTAATGCCTCTATCGAACGTTTTCGGCGCAAGGGCCTTTTTTTCCAGATCCGATATCGAATTCAACTTCTTGGTTTTCACTGAGATCTTCTCCGCTCTGTACACCAGAAACGTGTACGAACAGATCTTGTCCTCCGTCATCAGGCTGAATGAATCCAAATCCTTTTGATGAATTGAAGAATTTTACTTTTCCTTTAGGCAAAACTGCCTCCTTATACTAACTTTTCAACGGGCGATTATGAATGAGACTCCGTATTTGGAAAGCATAACTCTCTTTCTGGGCAAAAAATAGACAGATTATTTTCTGCCCTGTAGCCTAAGAAGGTCTCTTCCTGCCCTGAGAAGAGGGGCATCTAGAAGAGATTTGAGTAAGATTTTTGGGAAATAATCTTTAGGGATAGCGCCGTAGATGATTGAAAAACAATAGTTTGCCATTAATTGAGTTCGCGATGCCGAGAATGTCGGTAGAGCGACCTGCACTCTCGACGAGCCGGGATGCCTAAAACTCTTGCCAGCGTGAAGAGTCGTTCCATTTTTTGTCTTCGTGGGAAAATCTATGCTTTGGGGCTCATCATCCTTAGTTTGTCACGAAGGAGTCTCCCCAATCAGGGGAAAGGATGAGAGGTGTATGGCTAAGAAAAAAGTCATCATGGCTGGTTGCGGAGGAAGGTCTGAGTAGAGAGGGTTTAAAAACCTTTCTTTTTAAGCCTGTCAAAATCAGAGAGGATAGGAAACGCTCTTGAGAGTTTTCTAAAGCATAGCCAGAAGCGCTATGTTCAGGTGTGACTCGCTTTTTTTGAGATCACTGGGGGCTTCTATTGAAACCTCTCAGTCGTTGAGCATGCCTACTTTTTGGTAAAGACGAACCAAGCACTCTTCCATGTGCGTGGCTGCTTATACGTCTGGCGCTCGTGGTTGTAAGTGAATCCACCAGACTCGACAAAGAGATAGCGTTTTCCTGAAAGGGTTTTGGCCTGCATCTTCAAGGCAAGGGAGGATTTTCCGATTTCCATGAGCGTGTCTCCAGACCAGTAGTGAGTGCTCATGTTGGTGAAACCCTTGTCGCGGAAGGTGATGCTTCGGTATTTAGGCTTAGTTTTGTTGATCTCGAGTCCAGGTTTGAAATCCTCAGGGGTTGTGATGGACCCCAGGGGAGTCCAGGTGCCAAGGATGGCTGGGTTGCTTTCGAAAGCACCGTTAAATCTGAAGAGTCCTTCTTTGGAGATGATCTCCGACATGTCGGACGACTGTGTCTGCTGCCACTCAGACGACTGCATGGGAATTTCAGTTATTCCTTCCCAAGCCACATCATTGGTGATGGGAGGATTTTTCATTTCCTCCATCCATACATTGAGGAAGCCATGAATCTGTTGGGTTCGATGATGAAGGTTTAGGTGACAGATAGCAGATAAGGTGACGTCTTGCCCTTGAAACTCCGACATCATTTTTTGAGGGATCAGCAAGCCTCTGGCTCTGCCCCCCTGTCCTCTACGAGGAGCTGATTTGCCATGGGTGATGGCACGACCATTGAGGAAGACTGTCGGTCCATTTCCCAGGCCGACGTGGGAACGGCCACCAAAGAGGAGGCGGTAACTGTGGCCCTTCTTCATCGCAGGGAACGTGAAGGTACCCGTGATCATCAGAACTTCTTTTTCCCAAAGTGTGTTCATGGCGTCACCACAACGGCAAACGGGATTGAAACAACCGATAAATTTGTTTTCTCTCCGCTCTGTGATGAGTTTGCCGTCAATCTGACCAAAGGGGGCTTTCCCAAGCTTCCAACCAGCTTTGGCAGGTTCGAATGTTGGAGAGTTCCACTTTTCCATCCCCTTGGGCATGGTGATCTTCCTAGATCGGTTGGCCTTGGGCACCCAAGTTTTCTTTTCTACTGGATCAAAACTGTGGTAGTGCCATTGCATCTCATCCCTTTTTAAACCAAAGGGGTGCCAGTTGTAGTCAGAATGTCCGGCCTTGCTGTAGAGTTGGGCCAATTCGCCCAGCTTCGAGTGAGGCGACCCTCCTTTCTCTATTTCATTTCGAAGGGCTCCAAGGTTATGGGTGACGAACTTTGGCACTAATTGCTGAAGAAGAATTGGTTTGAGCGCTTCTTTGACCTCTGGAGAAAAATTCGATGGGTCCGCCCAGAGGTAGTTCTGTTGATAGGGAAGGATCTCATTGGGGTGACGAGCTTTGGCGACTTCAAAGAGAGCAGAAAAGCCCCCTGGTGCGTGCATCAGGTGGTTGGCGATATTCTTGAGAGATACGGGGACAACGTACTTCTTCATGTCTCCCACGAGTTGCTTCGCCGATGCGATGCCAGCTGGGGGGGTGAGGTCTGAAGGGAACGATGAATAAGCGTTCTTGAGCATGGTTAGGGCAGAGCTCTGAACCTTGGGACTCGCGGTTTTGAGAAGCTGGGTGAGGTCTCTCAAAGGTCCAATGGCGGGGGAGTGGGTGTTCATCACCACCATCTCTTCAATCTTAGGGAGAATTTTTGCGTAGGTGGCTTCGTCGACGGCCAGCGGGGCAAGTGCTTTGAGGGCCGCGTGTTGAAGCCACCACTCTTGATGTTCAAGGAAATAGAGCAGACGGTCGAGATGGGGAAAAACCTTTTCCTTTGGAAGCACGCTCATCACCCTTAGAGCGTTCTCAATAACCCACCAGGACTCTTGAGGATCATTGATCATGGCGATGACCAGAGCGCTCATTTCTTCGGTGATGCGCTCGGGAGGCAGGACATGAACGCCCTTGTGGACGGAGTGAATGACTGAAAGGCCAGTGCGTCGAGAGCGTGCATCAGGGCTCTTGAGTAGGGTTAGAACTTCATGGTCCAGTTCATGCCGTTTGATGTAACCCGCGCCAATCTCACGTCGCACTTCATGGTCTGGGTGGCGGGCGTAGTGAAGGGCGAGTTCTGCTGTGTTTTGTGAAGCTCTGAAGAGACGTTCGATGCCATTGATGGGGCCTCCTTCGATGCTGTCATCAAAGACGGGTATCTCGCTGGTCGCATAAGCCACCGGTTCAATTTTACAGAAATCATGGTCGGCTTCGGTGCCCCAGGGAGTCTTTGGCAGGTGATAGGCCTTGGACCACTTTGTGCGAGGAGCCCCCGTGAGGCGAAGGGTTTTTCTTGGCACGGTGTATTGGAGAGCCATCATCTGCCCCCAAGTTGTTGGCTGATCGTAGCGATTTGAGCCACTGAGAATGCCAAAAGAGCCATCGTGACGTCGAGACATCTCTAGGTGCCACTGCCGGCCATCCATGAACGAACGATACTTTTGAGCTTCTTTCTCGTAGAGGAGGCCCATGGCGGGGGCACGCCAGACTTCACCAATGCCTCCGCCCGTATGGCCTGTGAGCATGTAATTGGTGCCATAGAACCCACGCAAGGCGCTGATGTCACGGGCCTTGGCATAGACGGAGTTTTCTCCTCCTGGGGTTAGTGAGGCAGCGGCTGCCATGGTGAACGCAAGGGCTCCTGTTTTTCCGTTATCGATGAAGTAGGTTTCAGGAAAACCGTCGCCATAGGGTAGACTGCCTTTTCCGGCAAACCGGTAGTGATGGACGAGGGCCTCTTTGAGAACCTCTTCGTCAACTTTGACGCCACATTCCTTGGCCAGCAGTAGAAAGGTTGGGCCGTGAACGCCCGCAGCATTCATGTGACCCCCGTTCATATAACCGAAGACCAATCCTCCTCGGCCACTCCATCCGCCGTTGAACATGGTCCCGGAAACATGGTGAGCGAGTTTCTGAATAACGGGAAGAATGCTCTTGTCACCCGTTCTTAGGTAATACTCCGCAAGGGGAAGGGCTGCTGACCCAAAGACCCAAGGTTTGAGGAGAATCTCACCTTCGTCTTTGTATTTCTCCACAACGTCTTTGATCCATTCCCTAACATGATTTAGATCGCTCTCGTCTCCTGTTGATAAGAGAAAGGTCATGCCGAAGCCGTTGAGGGATTTCCAGCCCTGTGTGTCCAGGTCATAGGAGCCATGGGTCTTTACCCACTCAGCCATGTTGCGAACAATTTTATCTGATTTGGGACAATTTAGGGGCCAGCTAGAGCTGTAGGCACCAAGAGCAGGAATTGAAACGGTGATGGCATAGGGAGAACCGTTAGCGTTATCTCGAACCATAAAGCGAACCTTTCCATCGGTGGCTTCTGCATGGGTGATCATCCTGGCGAGCTGAATCCGTGGGTCGATGTCTTTGAGAGTTTGCCCATTGATAGAGTCGATCAATTGCCCAGTTTTTAACTGTTTAACTTTTTCGGCAGGAGAACCTTTTTCGATCTTGCCGACGACCATCTGGAAGGGAGGTAGTCTTAACTCAATGCTCATCCCTACGGGGCCAAAGCGGTCGATGAACTGCTTTGGAGATTTCTCTTGGGGGTTTGAGAAATTGAAGAGAACAGGTTTTTTATAGAAGCCTTGACCCACCTGAGGAAGAGGCGATGAGGTAGGGATGGAGGCCGGGTGAGCCTTGTGAGCAGCTAAGGCCTGATGGGGTTCAGAGTCGGTTGTGTCTTTGGTTATACATCCGCAGAAGTAGACTAGAAAAGCTCCGCAGATAAAGAAAGCAACCTTTGGGTTGTGAGCGCCGGAAGTAGGGGAGGTCATTTCGGCTCCTTCAGTGAAATACCGCTATAAAGTTTGGGAGGTTTAAGGGGAGTGAATCAGCTTCTCGCCCTGTTCTTGTGTGGTCCTCCACTTCGACCACCGGAGCTTTTCTGGTGCATTCCTCCACTTCGACCACCGGAGCTTTTCTGGTGTATTCCTCCGCTTCGATCACCTGAGTTGTTCTTATTATCCGAGAGGGTTCGAATGGGTTGATTCTGGTGACGAGCTTGGCCACGTGGTTGGGCCGGTGTTTTTTCGAACTTTGGGGTTTTGACGAGATCTAACCTCTTCCCGAGAAGAGATTGAATGCGTTTGAGATATTTTGTTTCCTCTGTATCGACCAGGGAGACGGCATGTCCATCGCTCCCGGCCCGGCCTGTGCGACCAATACGGTGGACATAGTCTTCAGGTACATTGGGAAGTTCAAAGTTGACCACGTGTGGCAATTCTTTGATGTCCAAGCCACGGGCTGCTATGTCCGTCGCAACCAAGACCTGAATTTTGTTTTCCTTGAAAAGGGCAAGGGCTTTGGTTCTGGCGCCTTGGGTTTTGTTTCCATGGATGGCCATGGTTGGGATTTTGCTCCGGTCTAATTTTCGGCAGAGGCGGTCTGCTCCGTGTTTGGTTCGAACAAATACCAGAACATGGTGCCAGCCTTCTGTTTTAATCAGGTGTTTAAGGAGGTCGGTCTTAAGAGATTTTTCGACCTTATAGAGTTGTTGATGAACCTTTTCGGCAGCTGTGTTCCTAGGTGCCACCTCAATATTGACTGGATCGTGTAAGATTCCTGTGGCAAGTTGCTTCATGTCATCGGTGTAGGTTGCCGAGAAGAGCAGGTTCTGGCGACGTTTGGGTAGGATCTTCATGACCTTCTTGATGTCGTGGATGAAACCCATGTCCAACATGCGATCAGCCTCATCCAGAACAAAAATCTCGATGGTTGATAGGTCGACCACTTTCTGTTGATGAAGGTCGAGGAGTCGACCTGGAGTGGCAACGAGAATATCCACGCCGCCTCGAAGGTGGGCTTTTTGAGGATTGATATTCACGCCGCCAAAGACGACGGTGCTCCTCAACTTAAGGTTCTGACCGTATTCTTTGACACTCTCACCGACCTGTGCTGCTAATTCTCGGGTGGGTGTGAGGATGAGAGAGCGGATAGGGCGTTTTCCCGGGGTAATGGGTTGATGGGAGAGCTTTTCCAGAATGGGCAGTGTAAAACCGGCCGTCTTGCCCGTTCCTGTCTGAGCTGAAGCAAGGAGGTCTCGGTTTTCGAGAATAGCGGGGATGCTTTTCGCCTGAATGGGCGATGGTGTTGTGTAGCCTTTCTCGGCTACAGCTTCTAAGATTGCCTCTCCGAGGCCCAAGTCTTCAAAATTCACAGTGTCTCCTGATGGGGATGTGTCCACCAACAGGCGGCAATGGCCAAAGGGCCTTTCGCAAATAATCTTACGATGAGATAGATGAGGATAGGAATTTTCCTATAGACTCAAGTCATTCTGAGTCATCTAGGCAAGATAACGGTGTTCTCTTTCTCGAATCAGCTGATGATATCTTGAGCCAAGCCCTTCAGCTGACGTCTTCTAATCTAAAGAGACGTCCATCTCCGGGTTCTAGGCCAACATGAAAGGACTCTTGAACGGGAGTCTCCCTTCGGCTATCTCGCTTGTTGATTTCATGGGCCTTCCAGCCATTCTGTAGTTTGATGACCACTCGACCTCGGATTCCGGGGTTACGATTGACCACCATGACATAACGTTTTCCCTCTCCTTTGAGGAAGCCCAAGATGACTGGGTCGCCATCGACTTTAGCGACTCCTAGATGAGAGGAATCCTTTTCGTTGCGAACGGTGCTCCAGCGACAACAGCTACTGGTGAGGGGGCCGGTGTGAAACACACGGGTGCTGGTGAGTTTTTTTAGGATCGTGCCGAGGCTAGCTACATCACGGTTAACCCTCCTGAAGATGTCATAGCGAATCGAAGGTTCTCCTTCGCGACCAAGGATGCCATCGTCCCATCCGTCGAAGGTATTGGGGTACTGTTCAACGAGACTCGGTAGGGTGAAGTATTGCAGAGCTTTGCTGCCATAGGCTAATCCGGTGAAGGCCTCAAGGCGAACTGAACCTTCGGTGACGGGCCCATAGAACCAAATGGAGTGCTGATGGGCTGTTGATAGAGCAAAGCCCCACAGTGGCAAGTCATACTTCCAGGCGACCATCCGGTAGGTTTCCCAAGCTTCCCAGTAACGATCTCGATAGTAAGCATTGAGTTCAGGAAACTCCACTCCTTTGTCAGCTTTATAGATCTCTGACGTCTCTGCGTCCCCTGGTATAGTCGACATAGGGTAGGCATCAAAGCTGAGCATCTGAGGTTTGATGATGTTGGCATACTCTTCGACGTACTCTAAGAAACAGTCTGCGCCTCGGCATCCTCAGCCCAATCCATTGATGTAGGCGACTTTATCTGGGTACTCGGTACGCAGAGCGGTGATGACACGACTGGCGTTCTCGAAACCATTCCTGACAGGTTCATCGCAAACATTGAATCCAAAGCAGGCAGGATGGACTGCGTACTCTTTGGCGGCCATCAGAGATTTTTCTTCGCATTCAGTTTCACCGGTGGGCGTGAAACGTGGGTCCGTCACCAGAGCTTTTAGTCCAGACTTCTCAGCTAAATCCAGCTGTGCCTTGGCTGCCTCCGGAGAATCATCGCAGGTCATGAACACATTGATGCCACATTTGGCGATGTTTTCAAAAACCTCTGGTGTGGTCTGTTCTTTGGGAAGTTTGGCCCAACCGATGATAGGAAATGTCATGTGGGATTATGCTTCATAGCCGACGGACCTCATGATGAAGGCGCTTTTAGGGAGTCAGAAGTTTGAGTTGGTTGCTGACCCGAATGGTTCGGGACTTGCCCTTAGGTGGCGTGATTTTGATGCTGACACTGCCCCTGGCTTCTCTCTCCATGTCGATCTTCAGGCGTTGACTTCCTGGGTTGAGTGCTGTGACGAGAAGGTTGTCGTTCTTTCTTTCGCTTGTGATCCAGCGGAAAATAGTACTCGCTTCATCGGGATAAGTCGGCATACCGGCTGAGGTGGTCAAGACGGCTTTGTCGAAAGAGGCAAAGCTCATGGTCATACGTTCTTTGCCACTCTTTAACTTTACCCAATCTCGACCATGGCGACTTTCGGCAAAAGTATGGAAGCGAGCTTCCATGCAATTGTTTCCGGCGTTTTGCCGGTCAACGATCACCCAATATTTTCCGTCCACCAATAAAAAGAGACGTCCAATAAAAGCGTTCTTCCATCGCATGAGGTAGCAACCGGCTCCATCGACTCGCAGTCCAGTGATGCCTTTTCCATTGACGACTTCTGTGGTGTCAGTGTCCATATGAATGTCGGAGCCCAGACCCTCGATAAAGAGTCCGCTTTTCGAAGCTGCACTGCGGCCATAGACATCGTTGCCGCGTTTGGTGAAGGAGACTCCCGGGCGGTCGTGCTGATCAGAAATCATGCGTTGGCCATTGACCATGCACTTGAAGCTGAACTGGTCTTGGGAGGCGTGTCCCGCTCTGGCGGTTGTGTTTCCACGTACCGTCATGCGTAGTGAAGGAAAACTTTCATCATTGGCCATCGCAGCCCAGCCCATGCCGTTGTAGACTCGTGCAATAGGTGTCTTCTTTCGTGCTGAATTTTTACGAAAGACCTCGACCTCTTTGGGAGTTGGGACATAGCCTGATACGTAGAGTAGGGTGCCTCGGTGGGCCCCGTCAATTTTTCTCTTGGCTTTGGTGCTGATCTTGGATTCAAGGTTGATGTGGCTCGCAGCTTTGAGGGCTGCTGACGGTTGATTCATGCGCTTGGCCAGCATGAAATGGTAACCTGTTGGACCCCAAGCATCGTTATCTCCAAAGGAGATGTTGTGGAAATCCATGGGAAAATAGAGGGACTTTCCAAGTTCTTTAATCTTCATCGCGGGGTGTTTTCGCCCTGTGGCCGATTCCCAGCAGTGCAGGTAGGGAATAGCAAACTGCATCCCGTAGTTGTAGTAGCCAGTTCCTTCTGGACAGCCCCCGCCATTCGTGACGTATGAACCAAGATAGGCACTTAAGCTCTTGTCCACAAAATCGACAAGCTTCTTAGCCACGGGAAATTTATCATAGAACGACAGGGCCAGGATGCCCATGCCTCCAGCGCAAACACCATTCCAGTTGGACCACTCTGTGTTGACCCACCAAGGGGGATGTTCGAGGCATCGTTCCGCACGTTTCATCAGGTGTTTTTCGAGGAAGGCCATGAGGATGGCATCTTCTTCGTCCGTTAAGTCAGGGCGACACATGTCGTGGAGGTATCCGACGGCGACGGAGTGCCATCCATAGGTGAGGCAGAAGAAGTCTTCTTTGTCGGCTGGTTTGTCTTTGTGGGCTTCGCAGCTGATATGAGTAAACTCGGTTAGAGCCTCAATCCGTTTGAAGGCAGCGTTGCGATAACGAGCATCTTTAGTGAGTGCCCAAGCGCCGGCAAGGTTCTCAACCTGTGAGCCAATCTGGTGACTATCAGGATACAAATTGCCTGTGATTTCATCCCAGGTGGTGGGCTTCTGTTTGATCAGTCGATTGGCATCGGCCAGGACGAGATCGGCCTCTCTTCTGATGTAAGGGTTTTGAAGGTTCTCTTGAAGATAGTTCGTCAGATCTGCTTTGGCAAAAAGACGAGGGGGTTTTTTGAGTTTCAGATGGGCCATGGCTTCTGATTGGGTGAATAAGTTAGGCCGAATCATGGACAGACCGGTAAGATTACAAAGCAGACTCTGAACTTCTGTTTAGGTCTAAATCAATGCCTACTGCTTAGAATCGTCAGTGCCCTTCACTTCAAGCACCAGCCTTAGCCCCATAAAATCAAACTTTTTTGCGGGGTCTCGTTGGCTGCGTTTTGCTGAACGAGCGGCTGCCGCAGGGAATTTCCAGGCGCCACCGCGATACACACGGCGCTTGTGCGGGGTTGTAGGAAAGGGGTCAGTGATTTCTCCCTCGGGATAGCCACTCCAGTAGTCCTGACACCATTCATAAACATTTCCATGCATGTCATAGAGCCCCCAAGCATTGGGGGGGAAACTTCCTACGGGTAGGGTGCGTTTCCGAAAGAGGCTTGTTTTTGTGCCGGGATAGGGGGTCTCCCCATTGATATTGGCCTGTGTTGCATCAAGAGTCATTCCCGTGTTGAAGGTGGTTGTGGTGCCTGCACGGCAGGCGTACTCTCTCTCTGCTTCGGTGGGCAGGCGATAGCGACAGCTCCCACTGATGTGACCGGAAGAACGTTCTTGTTGGGTCAGCCTTTGGCAGAAGAGCTGAGCTTCATTCCAGCTAACGGTCTCGACGGGTAAGTTCTCTCCTTTGAAGAAGCTGGGTTCATTGCCCATGACATGTTTCCACTCTTTTTGAGTCACTTCGTAGGCTCCCATATAGAAGGGATGACTCAAGGTGACGGGGTGGAGGCGTTCGTTAAATTTGCGCTGAAGTTCCGTTGTCGGAGAACCCATCATGAAGCGACCAGAGGGAAGGAGAAGGAGTTTCATTCCTAGACTATTGGTTCTCATCTCCGGAAGTTTTTCTACAGGAGATGTGCTAGAGATGGGTTGGCACCCCAGTCCGAGAAAAGGAAGAATGACCAAACTCAAACAGAGAGCTCTGCCAATGAGGGTTTTAGAGAGAGATTTGAGTTGATTCATGATGGCTGATGACGCATCAGAAATGTCGAGATGGGAGAAGCCCTCTCTTGATGATCACCTATAGCAGTAGCGATGCCTTCTGCTGTTTGGGAAGGTCTCTAGTCGAGGTTTCGTCGTGTTTTGACGATCACAGTGTTGGTTCCAACGTAGATGGCTTTGTCGTTCATGACAACATCGTCTGCTCCACTGACGCTGATGCTAGGGAAGTTTTGCGCTACGCTAAAGTCAGTATTGATGAACTGGAAGGTGCTGTTGTTGGTCGATCCATAAAGTTGTCCACCATAACTGTTGAGGTAGCGAACATAAGATCCGCTTCCTGTTGGGTTTCCCGAGCTATCAAAGGAGTAAGAATTCGAGCCCGAAGCGGAGACGTAGATGGTGCCGTCGGGAAGGACAGCAATTTTGGCATCCTGAGCATTGGAACCGGTGTTGAAGGTCGCAAAGTTTCCGCTACCCCAGACATTGGTGCCAGTGGAGGGGTCTAGTTTGTAAACGAAGCCTGCCATGCGGGAGGTCCAATCCACACCCACGAAATAGATGTATCCGTCCTCACCAACCAGGACTTCAGACATAATATGTCCTCCCGCATGGGTGCCGTTGGGTATGGCGAAAGTCCAACGTATGTTGAGGAATGAGCCCAGAGATCTGACGCCGTCATTGTTGAAGATGTAGATGTTGCCATTATCACTGGCATCAATGGAGTAGCCAGATCCATCACTACCGCTGGTGACACCTAGAGGAGTTGCCGTGTTTCTAAACTTGGCGACCGGTCCTCCCCAGCCGATTGTGTACCCGTAGGTGCCGTCACTGGCGATGGAGCTCTTGTCGCCTCCATGGCTCTCGTTGGTAAAGATGAGTTGGCCTTGATTTGAGACTTTGGCGGCGAAATGTGGGCCACCGTTCCTTCCGCTAACGAACAGGTTGCCGGCATCGTCGATATCCATCGCCCAGATGTCGTAGCCTGAGTGGCCATCGTTGGTGAAGTCGTAGGTGTATTCTGGTTCGGGAAGAAGGTTGTGCCCAGAGGAACCCGTGATCAGCCACTTCTGGCCGTTGCTGAAAAGGGTCAGGTATGGCATAGAGGGGTTGGTGTTGAGGGCGACTCCTGAACCAGCATCGACGGAGCCCCAAAGGTTGAGCTGATTGGAACCAGCGACGACTTTAACAGTGATGCTTTTACCTGTGTGAAGACTAGCATCAGGAAGGTCTCGGGTGATGTTTCCCGTTGAGCAGTCGACCAAGACATGGGAATGCGTTGGCAGGTATCCGCCACCGGTTGAAATGGACGTGAAGGGGTGAAGTTGCGTTCCTGTGTAAACACCGGTGATCTCTCCCATCACTTGAAGGTCTCCCCCAACTTTTGCGTCGCCAGAAGACCTAAGTTCTCCTGAGGCTTCTACATTGCCGGAGGTGAGAACTTTGTCGGCCAGAAGATTCTGATTGATGCTCACGGTGCTAAAGGTGCCAGAAGCTGGCGTGGTGCCTCCGATGACGACGTTGTCGAGTGAGCCACCGTTGGCGATGAGGTTGTTGGTGGCGTTTCCCGACGTGATGGTGGCAGGGTCGTAAGGCTGAATATCCGTGCCAACGACAGGCGCATTTGTGAGTTGGGAGTAGTCTCCAGATAAGGCCACTGGGTGAAGGTTGGAAGCGTGGACAGCGTTCCCAGAAACCGAGTTAATGGCATCTGCAAGAACCGTGAAGTTCTGATTGACCTGATCTGCGTCGGCGACCTGTCCATTGCTGAAGGTGTTTGGGACAATGACCTCGGCCATGAGAGTTGTCGGGAGGAGCAACCAGAAGAAGCATTGTAGTCGGATATTCATGACGGTTGTCCTTTATTAAATTCCATCAATGGGTAATGGAGCCTTCTCGGCCACGGTTCCATGAGTTTTGTCCCCAGATCATGCTTCCAAAGACAGCTGGCTCGACATGAAAGAGGAGGCTCTTCTTTGCGCTTCCATCGTGAGCTCGAAGTTCGAGTCGATAGATTCCAGGGAGGGTTGTGCTGAAGTTGCTCTGGAGGGAGGTGTTGGAAGAAAAACTTCCTCCCGTCGAAGGGCCCCAAACAAGATTCCAGACGCTACCGCCGGTGTGGGTGGTGCCTGCGTTCAGTTCTGCTAGCTGTCCGGAGCTGAGACCTGTGATGGGTCGGATTCTGATGGCAGAAGGAAGGTTGAACGCAACGGTCGTGGGAACATCGTGCTGGGCTTGGGCGGTCCAAGGCGTTTTTCCCCACATCTCGACCTGCCCGTTGGTTTTGATGGCGAGACTGTGATAAGCTCTCGACAGACTGTGGAACCATGCGTTTCCAGACAGAGACGCTAGGGCTAGGTCTGGGTCGGATCTGCCCAACTGCCCGACCTTGTCGGAGCCAGAGCTCCATAAGTTTCCAGAAGAGGAAAGGACCTGTAGGTGTTCCCTTCCGGCGGAAGTGAGAATGACTCCTCCCATAATCTTGTTGGGCGTTCGGGAGGTGAGGTTACCTGAGAGTGTGCCGACATCTTTGCCCCAGTGGTAGAGGTCGTTGTTTTTATCGATGGCCATGGCTTGAAATCCGCCGGCAGAGATGTCGGTCCAGACTTGATTCGAGGGCAAGGCCATGGGGGCCTGAGCTTGGGTCTCTCCGGGTAGGCCCAGCTGTCCATAACCGTTCGAACCCCAGACATAAACCGTGCCGGAAGAACCCAGGGCGATGGAATAGTCCGATCCGGCGGAAGCTTTAACGACAGCTTCGGGAAGGCCGACGAGGGAGAAGACGGGTGTGTTAACGAGGTTGCCGAGTCCTAGTTGCCCCTGCTGGTTTCTTCCGCAGGCATAGATATTTCCAGAGGTGGCGACCAGAAAGCTATGGTGATCGCCGGCTGTGATGGATTCGATGGCTTCAGGAAGACTGATTTCTGTTGGAGTATTAACCTGATTCCCAAGGTTGGCTCCAAGGGCGCCATATTCGTTTGAGCCCCAGACAAAGACTCGTCCATCTTCTTTGATGGCCAGATTGTGGTGGGTGCCGGCAACAACGTCAGCCCAATCCGAATCAACTCCAATCTGAGTTGGGCTTTGACGTGGTGAGACGTCGCCGAGTCCCAGTTGCCCAGTGTTGTTGATTCCCCAAGACCACAGAGAGCCGTTTGAGATCAGAACCTGGTGATATTCGCCAACCGTGCCAGAGGCAACTAAGGTGGTTGGAATCACCCAGGCCAGAAGGAAAATAAAGTAGCTTCTCACGTACATCATGTTCGTGGCCCCATTTCAAATACAAGAGAGAGATACACCTCGCGGGGGGTAACTTTTATCACAGTATCAAGGTCAGGAGAACGTTCTAGGTTTTTTGAATGTTGAGTCTTACCTTCTGAAAAGTCCGGAATCACATGGCTAGATGACAGTGCCTTGTGGTGCCCTTTTCATTTTTAATCTGCAGATCCAACGTCTTGAGAGTACAAATGAGCGACCCCAACACCCATCCCAACAATCTTGCAGAGATACAGGCCTCTATTGTGAAAAAGATAGCTAGCCTTCCTCAAGTCCTCGCGGTGATTGAGGGAAGAGATTTGGGAGTGTCTCTCTATGCCGAGATGCTGATGAAGAGCCTCAAACCAGAGCAGTTGTCATCCTTTGTGGAGGCGTCCGATGAAGACATCAAGTCGCACGCGAAACAGTTCATCGAGGGTGAAGTCAACAACGTGTTGGTTCAGCTGACGGCATCCAAAGAGGGTTATGGAGGTTCGGCAGAAGAAGTTTTGGCCGACTTTGACCTGTGGCATAGTTCATTATCCGATGAAGACAGAAGTAAGTTTGAAGGTTTCCTTGAGAAGCAGAAAATCAGTTACGACGACTATCGCACCAAGACAGGAAATGACGAGGCTCAGCAACGCAGGCTGTCCACAGACCGTTGGGTCAGAGAAAAGGTTGTTGAGGGCGTTGAGGTGACTCAGGAAGAAGTTGAGGCCGCCTATGATCAGGGAAAAGCTCAAAACTGCACCAGTCCCGACATGGTCAAAGTTGCCCACATACCATTTCGACATGATCAGAGTGATGAAAGTCGTGAAGAGTGTCGCAAGAAAGCTGAAGTGGTGCTCGAGAAACTTCAGGGAGGTGCCACTTTTGAAGACATGGTGAAAGAAAACCCCTCTTCAGATGGGCATCTTCAAAGAATGGGAGTCCTGGACTTTTTTGCTGCTGGAACGTACAACCAGAAGTTCGAAGAGGCGGCCTTTTCTCTTGCTCAAGATGAGATTAGCGAAATTGTCGATACCGGCGACGGCTATGAAGTTATCAAGTGTCTCGAAGTCAAAAAGGGAGAGGTGACACCTCTGAGTGACGTCGAGGAAGAGATCAGGCAAGGTCTAAAGGGACAAAAAGTCAACTTGAGAATCGGCGAGCTGGTCGATGAAAGTCGTCCCCAGTTCGATATTACTTACCATATCTAGAAAAACTATTCAGTCTGATTGGGCTGAGTTCAAAAAAGAGGTAGAGAGGGCAAAGAGCTCCAAGCTCGTCGTCTTTTTTGCGTGGAAAGATGTTAGAGGTCTTGGGGTTGGCCGGCATGGTGTTCACGAATACCAACGATGCCGTTAGAAAAATAAAGAAAGACTTACTTGCTGCAGCTTCAAGACTATTGTGGTAAAGAAGGGGTAGCAGACCTCAGTAAAATTCCACGATTGAAATAACTGAGACTGAGGTGATTTAAGAGAGTCGTTGCCTCACGGCTTCGTAGAGGCAAACGCCGGTGGCGACGGAAACATTCAGGCAGTCGACTCTTCCTTCCATGGGGATTCTAACGACTTCGTCGCATTTTTCTTGGGTGAGGCGACGAAGTCCTTTTTCTTCGGCTCCCATGACCAAGGCCACAGGGCCTTTGAAATCTACGTCGTAAAGGGAAAGAGAGCCGGCGCCATCGGCTGTGCCAATCATTCTCACTCCGTTGCTGCGAAGAGTTTCTAGGGTCTGGGCGATGTTAACGACCCGAATGAAAGGCACGCTTTCAACGGCGCCACAAGAGATTCTCGCGACGGTCTCGGTGATGGACACGGCTCGATTTTTTGGAGCGATCACAGCATCAACACCAGCTCCGTCAGCGGTCCGTAGGCATGCCCCTAGGTTGTGGGGGTCTTGTACGCCGTCTAAAACTAAGAGAAAGGGGTCTTTCTTTGAGCTGAGTACTGTTTCGAGACTAGGTTGGTCCCTTTCAACAAAACGAACGCCTTGGGAATGTTTGTTTTCCCTCGCAACAACTACTCGTTTTGACCTTCTGCTCATGGATCGTTCTCTCTGAAGATCCAGCTATTTTCTTAGGTGAAAGGTTCCTGCCATGGCAAGTCAAATTTCAGTCTAAATCAGAGGCCATTCAGGAAGATTTCCATCAATCAGCTCTGTCGGGACAACTTTAACCTAGTTGAAGACAGTGAAAAGATGGGTTGGAAAAAAGTCGATATCCTGTACTGTCATGGCGTTTCATTCTCGTCTGGCCATTCGTGACAGATCAAGGTTCTTTGACCACTGAAAAAGATGTTCTCTATGAGGACAATCATGTGATCATCATCAATAAACGACCTTCGGAAATTGTTCAGATGGACGAGGGGGGAGATGAGCCTTTGAGTGAAAAGGTGAAGGCTTTTCTCAAAATAAAGTATCAGAAGGAGGGGCAGGTTTATTTGGGAGTCACACATCGCCTCGATCGGCCGGTTTCGGGAGCCATCATGTTTGCCAAGACGAGCAAAGCCCTGACACGCTTGAACAAGATGTTTCAGCAAAAAGAGATACAGAAAAAATACTGGGCGTTGACCATCGGCACGCCAAGTGAGAGCTCGGGTCGACTTCAGCACTACCTACTAAAAGACCGAAAGAAAAACATCACGACCGCTTATTCGAATCAGGTTTCGGGTTCAAAATTTTCTGAACTGGACTACAAGGTGATTGAGAACCTCAGCAAAAAGACGCTCATCGAAGTTTCTCCACTGACAGGACGATCTCACCAGATCAGAGTGCAGTTGGCTACATTGGGCTGCCCCATTAAAGGTGATCTCAAATACGGAGCCTCCGATCCAAATCAGGATAAATCGATCTGTCTACACAGTCGAGAGCTCAGCTTTATCCACCCCGTTAGTAAGAGTGAGATCAAGGTGATCGCTCCGCTTAGAAATAAAAAACTGTGGCAATGAATTTTTTGACGACGATCTTTAAGACAAAAGAATTGTATTTGGTCGGTTGCGAACCCATTTCTCAACCTGATAATTTAACGAATCAAGATAGGAGAAATTTATTATGGCTCTATTAGGTGTTCAGCTCTATAGCCTTCGCGAAGAATTGAAGGAGAATTACGCTGGGGTGATCGCTCAGCTTTCAGAAATGGGCTATAACGCCGTTGAGACGGCTGGATACCCAGGGAGTACGGCCGAAGAAGCAAAGAAGCTATACCAAGAACATAGCTTAAAGGTTCTGAGTCAGCACACAGGACTTCCCATTGGAGACCATAAAAACCGAATCATCGAAGAAGCACAGATGTTGGGCGCAACTTATCTCATCACCGGTGGACCCCATGGCGGTTGGGATTCCTATAGCTCTCTGGACAGCTTAAAGGCCAGTGCGGATGCATATTTGGAGGCAGCTCAGAACGCTGCTCCCCACGGCCTCAAAGTTGGTCACCACAATCACGACATGGAAATGAATGAACTGGAAGGAAAGCTGGGCATTGAGCATTTTCTCGAATTGACCGAAGGAAAAGCTGTGTGGGAG
>Ga0233432_10001468_pt1 | contig 22831 bp, 20 predicted proteins | sample SI_122_August201_6_FD_179870 | JGI IMG/M metagenome (GOLD analysis project Ga0233432, IMG submission 179870) | Seawater microbial communities from Saanich Inlet, British Columbia, Canada - SI_122_August2016_10_MG | ecosystem: Environmental > Aquatic > Marine > Inlet | place: Canada: British... | reverse complement strand
TTCGTTGTAGTACTTGCGAACCGCCGGATCGGATTCCGCCCCGAAAAGAGCAGGCACTAGCAATAGGATTAGGATTAGTCTCTTCATAACAAAGGTACGATTTTCAATTTTCCCATGACAACAAGCGCCTCTTCTCGATAAGTAAGAAGCGATCTTCAATGAAAAATCGTAGAAGGAAGGAAAAATCTTTCCCGCCCCAATCTTCAAGAGGACCACAACGCTTTCAAAACAATCGGCTTAACGAAGAGAAAGACAGTTCGTGATCCGCAAGAATCTCCTTTTTAGCCTTCTTCCAATAAACGTCGAAAACACCCCTACCCCACACATTCTCCACCAAAACGAATTCCTAGTAACTACTATTTCGGACAAACGATCACTTTTCTATCACCTTTTGACACTTTTTCATAAGACAATAATCCTTACGTTGCAAATACGGATATTGTGAACTTCGAAAAAACAAAACTAACGATCACTACTGTACTTTCATTTGACGCAAACGTCACGAGTTTAGCGAGAGCATGGGCTAACCCCTCTCCAATCCGAAAGTGACGATCTCGAACAGCCTTCAAATCGTTACAAAGAGAATCTCTACTAACAAAACCATCTCCGGAAATTCTGGTTTCGGAGTACTCCCTCAAACCTCTTCATAAAGCACTAGCGAACCTACCGCTTACTCGAACAAGTGCCAAAACTTCAAAGCTCTCTGCGAAGCCGGTCTCCAACGATAGTCATAACCGACGCTCGTTCAACTGGACGATTCGTACTCGTCCCCAAAACCTCGAACGCCTCTGCCTTCGAGGTTTTTGCATTAATACACAATTTCGCCTAGAGAATACACGCATACAGAGGGCAACTCGCACCCTAAGGGAACGTGAAGTCAAAACTCCTTCATCTCACCGTTTTCACTTCATTTTAGACCTTTCAACGATTTCCGGCTAATCCAAGTTCAAAAATAGACGATCCGGTATACAGGAATAATTCTCTATGCTAAAAGGTAACACGCACCTGACGTCCAAATACCCTACATCCAAATCGCAGGCAGGATTTACGTTAGTCGAAATAATGATATCGGTTGGTCTACTTGGGCTTTCCGGGTTTGGCCTCGTAACCGGATTGCTACAGTCTCGGCAAATGGCGGAAGCAGCTATTCACCAAAGCACTGCTCTTACGATTGCCCAAGGCTACGTCGAACAAATCAAAAACATGGAATTCGACTCTCTGGACGAATCCATATTGCCAACTTTATTTCACGAAGGAGCATCCGATACGTTAACGGTTTCGCCAACGCCCGCCAATCCGAATTTAGGGAATTCCAACACCGATATTCTCAATTCTAAAAGTATTGATATAGACAATACCACTGACGACCAAGAAGACGACATGAACATAGATATTGTCGTTTATGTCGACGATATAACCGACGAATCCAACGGCATAGGCGAAGCCAGGCGGGTGATATTGAAATACGAATACATCTACAAAGACGGATACAGAACCCACACCGAAAAAAACATCCTCTACTCAGTTCGCTCTGAAGTCCCTACCTATTGAACGATGATTTACGGAGTCCAATATTCTCGAAATCGCAAGTGCGGCTTTACCCTCGCCGAGCTACTAATTTCACTAACGATCTTCTCGGTCTTCATGACCGGTCTATTTTCGCTCTTCTTCTACGGCGCCAATCGAGCGAGCGACGGCGTTGGCAAACTACTCATCAATCGAGACATTCGTAAATTCACCAATGAAATGACCGAGAACGCTCGTTTCTCCGACTTTTTCGAAATCTATAAATCGTTCACCAACCGAGATCAGCAATACGACGGCGGCTCAGGCGACTTCCTCGTCCTCACCCACCGAGACCCAGCTAACAAAGGAAACATCGGTCGCATTGTCGGCTACTATCGTTACGCGGAGCAAGACGGAAGCGAAGGTCCCGTTCTCATGTTCGATCAATCCTACAACCCATCCTCCACAGAAGAACTCGCAGACCTATTGCCCGCCATTTCCTCCGCTGGCTCGCACGAAGAAGTCATCGAATTGTCCAATGGCCTTAGCGATGGAAAGCTATTTTACAATTTCTACGACAGAAGCATTATCGTAAGAGGCGAAATCCTCCACGACGGAGCGATCGCTCAACAAGTCACCAACACTTACAACTTCACAATATCGCCAAGAGGATGAATTCCATGAACACGAATCAAACAAAACGTGGTTCCGCTCTTGCGACGACCGTACTGATCATCGCAGTTCTTTCAGCCGCAATGGCCGCCCTGCTTAAACTCTCTGTCACCGAACGGCGCATCAACTATCGCCATCAACTAAGAATGCAGGCATCTAACACCGCGGAAACGGTAGTCGAGTACGGATTCGCCCAATTGTCGTACGTCTTCGATAATCAAACGTCCGTCAATTCGGATTCATTTAAATCAGGTACTTCCGAAGAGCTAAAAATCCCCCCCGAAGCTTCTCTTCGAGAAAACATCAACTATTCCAAATTCCAGCTCTTCAGCAGTTCCGTACCCAACAATTCGCTCACCTACATCGACCCAGAGGAACCTGACAATATATTCGACCCGCTAAAAGGAAAATACGTAAGAGCCTTTGAAATCTCTCTCTTCGGAAGCGCCACTGTGATCGACCCCAACGACGGACCCGACATTTCTTCCTACATCACTCAAACTTTTCAAGTCCGAGACTCGCCACTGTTTTCTCACGCTATATTCTACAACCTTGTCCTAGACATTCACGCCGGACCCAAGATGGATATTTACGGCCCCGTGCACACGAACGGAGACCTCCGCCTAGCCCCCGTCAACGGCATCGACTTCCACAACGTCGTCACAACCGCTGGCGACGTCTACCACCACCACGAGCACCAAGGAAACACCTCTCGCTCCGGAGCGATTAGAATACCCGACAGCAGCAACAACTTGCTGCCCATGAGAGAAAACGACGTTTGGAACGATTCCACAATGGGCGCCAGCTCGCCCAGCGATGAATTTAGATCCTACGCCTCCAATCGTTGGGAAGGAAACCTGCTAACCTCAGCACATGGAATAACCGCCTACAACCCTGTCGCTTTCGCCGACTACCAAGAAGATAATCCCGACACCGCAGCGTACGACCCCGTGAACTCAGGACGAGACATTATCGAAAAGGCGCTGCCTCTAGACCATCCAAATTACAACGCGGAAATCGAAGCCCAAAAAATGTCCAACAAAGCCGGCCTCTATTTCCGGTGGGACACGACCACCAACCAACTAACCGCCTACGACAAAGACCGCAATCCGCTCGATATCAGCAACCTCGAAGGCACCCTCTGGGAACACAAAGATGCAAAGTTGCGGGATAAACGCCGCGGGCAATTCATCGATACGATCGACATACACGCAGGCCATCTCAAACAGCTCATCGAAAATCCCAGTACCGGCGACAGCACCCTCCACATTGGAGGCTACACCCCATCTACCGACTGGAATGGTGTCGTTTACGTCGAATGTTACAGTTCCGACCCAAATTCCACCGCAGCAGCCGAGCTCAATAACACAGGAATACGATTGCTAGGCGGAGATACCGACGAAGTAGGACAAGGCATCCCATCCCTAGGGTTCGATCCAGGAATGAGCTTCGTCACCAACAACGCTCTTTATATACAGGGCCATTTCAATGCAGACGGAATTACCAACGGCACAAGCTCCCACAATCCCGAAACCAACGAAGTTCCAGTTGCCGTTATGGGAGACTCCGTATCCTTCCTGTCCCAAAACTGGTCCGACTCCCACTACGCCCCCGATCCAGACACAGGCTATGTCACCAATAATAACCCCTATGCAGGTACAACCGAATATGCAATAGCCGTAGTCGGCGGAATCCGCCCTGGCAACGTCCAAGGAGACAACAGCTTGAGCGGCGGAAACGAAAACTTCCCGCGATTTCTAGAGAAATGGAGTGGAAAGACATTCTACCTGCGGGGATCGCTTGTTTGTCTCTACGAAAGCGAAGTTGATTTCTCGCAGTGGGGCACATCCTCTTATTACAGTCCCCCAAAACGTGCCTACGGATTCAACGATCTCTTCAAAAACGGAATCTACCCACCGGGAACTCCACGCGTTAGAACGTATCGACGCACCGCCTACGCAAGCATGAGCAAAGACGAATTCGCATCTGCGACATCCGAGCTCTAGAAAATCGCTTTCCAAAAGTAATTCGAGCCGGGTCGCCAGCAGCACTAGCCCCCCAAATAACCCATTGCAATTAACGCCTAAGGTTGAGTGACTAGCCCATAGATACCAACATTATGAATATCCCTTTATTTACCATTTGGGGGAAGATTACTCTCCAAGCTACGCTAACCTTGCTCGCCGCTTCTCTCCAAGCGAACCAGCCTAACATCCTCTTCATCCTCGCGGACGACCTCGGCTGGCGCGACTTGAGCGGTGAAGGCAGCTCTTTCTACGAAAGCCCGAACATCGACCGCATAGCCAGCGAAGGCACACGCTTCACCCAAGGCTACGCCACCTGCCAAGTCTGCAGCCCTTCCCGAGCCAGCCTCATGACCGGAAAATATCCGGCCCGCGTCGATATCTCGAATTACATCGGAGCCGCAGAACGCGAAGCCTGGACGCGTAACACGAAACTCCTACCACCGTCCTACAATCACAACTTGCCGCACGAAGAAACCACGCTAGCCGAAGCCTTCAAGCAAGCGGGCTACACCACTTTCTTCGCTGGGAAATGGCACCTCGGCAGCGAAGGCTCCCACCCCGACGACCACGGTTTCGACTACAATATCGGTGGCCACCATAAAGGCAGTCCCCCTGGCGGATTCTTCTCGCCCTACAACAATCCTCGCATGGAAGACGGACCGGTTGGCGAATACCTCCCAACGCGACTGGGGAAAGAAACCGCTGCCTTCATCGAAGCCCATAAAGACCAACCCTTCCTCGCCTACCTGTCATTCTACATGGTGCACGCTCCGATTCAAACGACTGAGGCCCTTTGGAAGAAATACCGGACAAAAGCCGACGCTTTACCCAAACCGGCTTCTCGCTTCCTTGTTGATCGCACTTCCCCAGTTCGCCAAGTTCAAGACAACCCACTCTATGCCGGAATGATCCAAGCGATGGACGACGCCGTGGGTACGGTCCTGGCCACACTCGATAGCCTCGGACTTGAAAAAAATACAATCGTCGTTTTCACCTCCGACAATGGCGGCGTTTCCGCAGGCGACGGCAAAGCAACCTCCAACTTACCCCTCAGAGGCGGCAAGGGGCGGCAATGGGAAGGCGGTATACGCGAACCCTTCTACATCAAATGGCCCGGAGCCCCAGCTTCAGGACAAAACATCTCCACCCCTGTAATAGGAACGGATCTCTACCCAACCCTCCTCGATATTGCAGGATTGCCGCTCTTGCCGCAACAACACATGGACGGCGTAAGCCTCGCCCCCCTTCTCAAAGGCGGACGCATCGACGAACGCCCGCTTTTTTGGCATTATCCGCACTACGGAAATCAAGGCGGCGAACCCTCTTCGATCATCCGGAACGGCGACTGGAAGCTTATCCACTACTACGAAGACCGACGAACCGAACTCTACAATCTAGTAGACGATCCCGCTGAAAAACGCGATATAGTCTCCATCTATCCTGAGCTATCTCAAGACCTTCAAGGTCGCCTGAAAAAATGGCTCGATCAAGTAGAAGCCACCTATCCTTATCCAAATCCCAACTACGACGCGATCAAGTACGCCGCAACCGAAGTAAATACCGCAGAAGTAGAGCTTCCAAAACTAGAGGCCGAGCATGCGAAACTACTCGAGAAGAAATGGTCCCCTCCAAAAGGCTGGTGGGAACAAACCGGCGAACGACGCTGACATCCCCCAAGCCTAAGAATCCTGCTAAGTCGCCAACTCTCCTAGCAGTCCTTCTCACTTTTGCTCTCGGACTCCTCTCATCAGTGCGAGTCTCCGAAAATACGTTCGCCGGTTGGGCAGTCTACCTCGATCAGGATTTCTTCATTCCCGGCAAAACGAAGACCGTGATTACACGATGGGATTCGGAGTCGAGTGGTTTTGGAAAACCGAACCGAAAGCCGCCGGCTTCCTAGACAATGCCCTTGGCTTCGTAAACGACCACGTTGGAGCAGCCAACAAATCTAGTAAATTCCAAAAAGCTTCCTCTTCGGATCGATGACCTTTACTCCCGAAGACCTCAGCGACCCAAATCCAATATTCAATGACCGCCACTATGCCTCGATCTGGTATTTGAGCACCAAACGGATAGCGATCGAAGAAGGCGATGACCGAGACACCGTATCCGGATCGAAATTCTTATTCGGCGTCCTCGGAACCAAGCTCAGCGAAACCTTTCAAACCGAATTCCACCAAGCCTATCGCTCGGTTTCGAACACGGACGAACCTGTCGACCCTCTCGGCTGGGATCATCAAATATCCGACGGCAGCGAGCCTACCCTCCGTTACCGTCTCTCCTTCGGACAATCCTTGCTCAAGGAAAAACACTTCGATCTAGCCTATGCATCCGATCTCAGTGAAGGTTACCAAACCAACGCGAGTCTCGGCGCTCAAATTCGATTCGGAAAAATCGACAGTGGATTCTAGACAATGCCCTACGACCCTATTAATCGCGGCAGCTTCATTCCCGCCGCCGAAGGGTCCGAGCTGTATCCATGGGGCACTTACAGAACTCGAATCGTAGGATACGATGCCCTTATTCAAGGTCAATTCCGCTCCAGCGACGTCACGTTCGGTTCAAGCGAGATGGAACTCCTTGTTCACGAATCAGGCATCGGGGTCACCTACGGAAACCGCAGCTTTCAGGCCAGCCTCTCAGCCAGCGACAAGAGCCCAGAGCTCAAACGGACCGACGAACGCTCTCACTTTTGGGGTAGCATGGTCTTCAACTGCCGTCTCTAGGAGATTGTTAAACAAGTCCGTTTTAAAATCGTTTTCAACTTAGGGGCTTCCGACTTTTTAAACAGCCTTTAGGACGCGCTCGCTTCCCAGAGTTCGTGAAAGCGTTTCAAATCCCGCTTCATAGCAGCATACACTTCGCTCTTAGGAATCGTCAACGTGCGTGAGCCCTTATCCGCTCCGCCAAGATCGTATTCAAGATGTAAGGATACTGAGGGACGAATACCATAGGACCGCAGGAGCTTGAAGTATCGATCGAAATCCACCATTCCCTCGCCTAGCGGTACATTGACAAGTTTCCACTGCCTTCCAATTGGCCGCCAAACGAAATCCTTAATGGCGATCGTCTTGATGTGATTCTTTAAATATCGCAGCCCAAGCGGCCAAGACGCGCCGCCATCAACAGTCGCATGACGAATATCATACTGCGAGCCAGACCAACGCGGATCCAGTCCATCCAACAAATCAGCGAGGTCCGTTACGAATGAACCCATGTGCTGACCTGCGTGGTTCTGGTAAGCGCCATGCAAACCGTGCTTTTTATTGAAAGCCGCCAGAGCAGTCATTTGACTTCGAATACGCGTCAAGTTCTCGCGCAAGCTACCTGAAGCATCCGGTTTATAATAACCCATTCGATAACTCTTAAAGCCAAGCTTCGATGCAGTCTTCAGCGACTGGATACCTAACAAATCGTCAACATTAGTTACTCGAGACACGAACATTTCAAGTTTCAGCCCATTCGACTTCATGGCTTCTGCAGCTCGAGGCAAATCGTCTTGAGCACGTTCAGGCTCGACATGGCCTCCCGGTCGCACAGTCAAATCCAAACCCTCGAAGCCATACTCTGCCGTTACTTCCGCCATTTGAGCGTAATTCAAAAACTGTAGATGCTTTGAAAAGAGATATACTGGCAATCGCCCATTGTCAGAGGCCGCCGAAGCTCCATTCGTCAAGCCACCAGAGGCCAAACCGAATGCCCCCGTCACTGCCAGTTTCCCAAAGTCGCGTCTGTTCATGGTCATGCATTAAGTCGACCACAGTCATGATTGCAAGATGGTAGCGTTACTGTTGGAGAAGTGCCGAAAGAGACAAGAAGCCTACAATTTCAATTGCTCTCAGACTTGACCGATCAAGACCGGCCACATAGCAAACCTTATGGACAACGCTTCCCACCCTATGCGCATCATCGACGCTAGCCTCTATTTTCTTCCCGTGGAAATGCGGGTACCTTTGAAATTCGGCAATCAAGTCTTAACGAAGGTTATTTGCGCGCGTGCCTGCGTCAAAGTCGAAGGCTCCGACGAAACGATCGCAACCGGTTGGGGCGAAACACCGCTAAGCGTCGGTTGGGTCTGGCCTGCGGCCATTGATTACGACGAACGCGCAGAAGCTCTGGAGGCATTCACAAGTGAAATAACGGTCGCGCTAAAGACATTCGACGTTATCGGTCATGCCCTTGAAATCGGCCACGCATTCATCGAAACGCGTCTAAACGAATTACAAGCTGCATTCAACGCCGAGCGAACCGGCGATCACGCCTTACCTCACCTCGCCGCCCTCGTCTGCTTTTCCCCTCTCGATATAGCCATCCACGACGCTTTCGGAAATCTATACCAACGTCCGATCTACGAGACCTACAATTCCGAATTTCTCAGCAAAGATCTTTCTCATTTTCTCGAACCGAAGGCCGCCTTTGAAGGGAAATATCCCTCAGATTTCTTAGTTCCCGCTCCCCGCAACCTCCCCGTCTGGCACCTCGTTGGAGGACTAGACCCAATTTCCGAAAGCGAACTTACCGGAAATGAACCAGACGATACCTACCCAGTGCTCCTTCGAGATTGGATCAAGCGTGACGGCCTCAATTGCCTAAAGGTCAAACTACGCGGCGACAATTCCGATTGGGACTACGATCGCCTCGTAACGGTTGGAAACATCGCTCTCGAAATGAATGTAGAATGGCTCACCACGGACTTCAACTGCGCCGTAACCGAACCAGACTACGTCAACCAAATCCTAGATCGTCTCAAAGACGAACACGCCCGAATTTATCAATCGATTCTCTACGTCGAACAACCTTTCCCATACGACATCGAATCAAATCAAATCGACGTCCGCAGCGTCAGCGCTCGCAAGCCGCTTTTCATGGACGAGAGTGCCCACGACTGGAAGCTCGTCCGCCTTGGCCGCAACCTCGGATGGACCGGCGTAGCCCTCAAAACCTGCAAGACTCAAACCGGCGCCCTCCTCAGCCTCTGCTGGGCCAAGGCTCACGGCATGACCCTGATGGTCCAGGATCTAACGAACCCAATGCTCGCTCAATTGCCTCACGTTCAGCTCGCTGCCCACGCGGACACAATCATGGGAGTCGAATCCAACGGGATGCAATTCTACCCAGACGCATCCCTTCCCGAACAAGCAGTTCATCCTCGAATCTATCAACGTAAAGAAGGTATCCTCGGTCTGACTACGATTTCTGGAAACGGCTTCGGGTACCGACTTGACGACATTGCCCGAGAACTTCCTGAAGCCACCGTAAGCTTCGACTAGGCACGTCAAGGTAGGGTTGCCCGTCCCCGGCAACCGCCGCAGAGCATCTACTGCTTCGAATAAGCCTTGAACGCTTGAGCGATCTTAGCGTCCTTTTCATCCCCCTCATGGAAGACCAATCGGTGACGAAGCAGAAAACGCGTACCATCAATTAAAGTAAACGACGCGTCTTCAAGCGTTTCATCGAGGCTCTTGAATCCAAACGGATTTGCCGTAAACAGACCGTACGTACGCACATGCCAAGGCGTTGGATAACGAAAACTATCCGGATGATTCAATATCGCGATTCCGAGATGCTCGCCATCAACTGGACCGTGATAATCGACCCATGCGGCGCGTTTGCTCCACGTATCGCCATCTCTAACGCCTTCGCTATTGACGATCTTCCCGCCCATTTCGCTTTTCAAAGACATAGAGCTCGGGATTCGCACGCTTAGTCCTGCATCCTTCATATCTCCAATTTCGACGTCACCGTACGACGCGATGAACGTAATATCGAAATCGATCACCAATTGCCCTCTCATCATCCGAAAAGTCACCACACGTTCGTCAGACATAAGCTCCTTGCCCGTTCCGCCTATGTAATCATTGCGCGTTTCGATAACCGCTCGTTTCTCGCTCGCCAACAATCGCTTAAAATCGCGATGCACAGTCGTGCCGAGCTTCTCCTTAAATGCTTGCAACTTATCGCCTGACAAATTCTTCGCAGCAGCCGATAATGGCTCATGCCAAGTATCGAAACCACCTACTCTTTGATGACCAAACCAAATCGAACGGTGATGCGGGTGATCGTGATGTTCACCCTCCACCGTTTTCATTGGGTAAGCCCGCGTCATCAATTTTCCAGTCGGTCCAACTAATGGATACATGAATGGCTTGTTCGCTTCGTCGATGATATAATTCGTCACCAATTCCCCATTGTATTTTACAGTTACGCCGGACTCAATCTCATCTATTGTAAACCCATCCGCAGCGACCAAAGTCGTCGTGCCAAGCATCAACGTCGCACTCAGAGATAAAAACGCAAATGCTCTCAAATTCGTGATTTTTCTAAAAAAATTCATAATGCGGTTAGATAAAGGATAATAACTAAACGAAATTAATTAATCGAACTGAAATTCTCTACCGATCCTCTTGCCAGAGCGTGCGCGTTTTGTATCCACTCCGAATGCGGAATTCGCCAATTTTAGCCTGCAATCTAGCTTTAACGCCACCGTGCTCTGGAACATCCCACAGGTTGACTTCCTCCGCTGGGTCGTTTTCCAGGTCGATTAATTGGCCAAATGGTTTGTCGAGAAACTGAACCAATTTCCAATCCTGGGTTCGTATCATAGTCACGAAATCGATCGTGCTCAAAAACACATCTCGACCATGCTCGGCGATTACATAAGGCCGCCCTTCGAATAACTCGCCCTTCAATGCCGGCATCAGGGTTTCCGCTTCCATCCACTCCGGTTTCTCGACTTCAGCCAAATCCAAAACCGTTGGACCAACATCCATCAATTGACACAAGGCATCCACCTTCTGACCGCCCTTGAAACGGTTGGGAGACCAAGCGATCAACGGCACATTCGTAACGCAATCATACATCGTCCATTTTTGAATGTGCCCGTGCTCGCCAAGAGCTTCGCCATGATCGCTCGTAAAGAAAATCACTGAATTCTCCAAGTAACCACCCTTCTCCAATGACTCGAAAATCTCGCCGACCTTTTCATCAATCATCGACACGTTAGCCAAATAGAACTCCCACAAGCGTTGCATCGTTCCTTCGTCTGGGTCGTCCAAATGCACCACTGAGTCGTGATCCACTTCCATATTGTGCCGGCGTAAATGCTGATACGGTTCCGGTTGACCAGCGATGTCCTCCCGCGTGATTTTCGGCAACGGCAATTTCTTGCCCCGATATTTTTCGATAAATCGCTCTGTTGGATCAAATGGAGGATGCGGTCCAGGAAATCCAATTTCCATGAACAACGGCCCTTCCGGTTTCGGCTTCGTATCCAACCACCAAGTCGCCATATTTCCGACAAACATATCCGATTGCATGTCTTCCGGCAGTTCCCACTCGAAAGCGCCCATCCGTTCCCGATAATCAGGACGCAGACGATAAAGCGAACGCTGCTGCTTCACCAACCCGCGAGCGTGCAACCCCTTATCCCACTCATCATAGAAAAATCGTTCCTCCAAAAACCGATCCTTGTTTTCGACAACGTAGCGTTCGTGAAAACCAAGCTTCGTATCCATAGGCCACGTGTGCATTTTGCCCACATTTACGCAGTAGTAGCCCGAATTCGATAGGTCCGATACCCACGACTTTTTCCAAGCATCGGCATTCTTCAAAATACCTGTCGTGTGCGGGTACGTTCCCGTGAAAAGGCTCGCTCGCGAAGGGGCACAAGATGGCGCCGTAATATGGCATTGGGTAAAAGCCACTCCTTCATCGACCATACGATCCAAGTTAGGCGTATCCATATAATCATAACCCAACGCGCGGATCGTCTCGTAACGCTGCTGGTCGGTGATAATGAGGATAATGTTCGGGCGATCTTCTTTTGACATAATCTGAATTCGAATGAGGAGGAATTGCGAAAGCCTCCCAAGATTAGACATTTCCGCTCCATCGCAAGCCCAGACTAGTTCCCCTAGCCAACAGACGCGGACAAAAGACCTCCACATTTCCCTTTCACCTCATCGCTTACGTATTCCAACTCCCTGCATTCCATGTTAAAACACGCAAGTGACGTCAGTCCCAAGATCGGAACTTAAGGCCAATTGATCGAAAGCCTTCTTCATCAATTCGAAACGCAATGTGGCGTATTCAGGATTATCCCAAAGATTTTCGAACTCTCCTGGATCCATGTCCAAATCGTACAACTCCCCTATATTCAACCCGTGATAAACGACCAACTTATAACGATCCGTTCGAATCATCGTGCCATAGCTCCCATTCCAATTCTCTCGTCCCGGGGCCAGCAAACTCAAAGCGCTGTAATACTCGCAACGAACGAATTCTCGTCGTTCAACGGGATCCCCGCCCTCAAGCATCGTTCGTAAAGATCGCCCCGTCATTCTACTAGGTGCCTCCAAACCAGCATAATCGAGCAGTGTCGGCCCAATATCAGTCAATTCGACCAAGGCATCCACTTGTTTCCCCACTTCGACCACGCCAGGCCAAGAAAAAGCCAATGGCACGTGAACCAATCCTTCGTAAAAGCGACAGCCCTTCGAAATCAATCCATGATCACCCAGCATTTCTCCGTGATCGCTCATGAATATCACTAGCGTGTTCTCTAATTGCCCGGATTCCTCCAAACAATCGAGCAGCCTTCCCACGTGCTCGTCAATCTGCTCGATCATCGCATAATAAGACGCTATTTTATCCTTCGCTTGAAAATCCTCAGGCCTGAGCGCAGTACTCTGAAAATCGACTTCTTTCAGGCTTTTCTGGATTTCCAAATCGCTTTCGCGAAAAAGCGGATCTGGCATAGACTCGGTATCAAAACGATCTCGATACTCGCTTGGCGGATCGAAAGGCAAATGCGGATCGAAAATATTAACGCTCATCAGCCACGGCTGATCATGCTCTTGATCGATAAACTCGATCGCCTTATCTGTGCAGAATTTTGTCTGGTGCAATTCCGGCGACATGTTTCCGTTTTCCCGATACAAAGACCCCAAGTCTCCTCCCTTATCCTTTACCCAATCCGAATAGGCATGCCCCTCGGGCCACATATCACGATGGGAATGCGACCAATAAAACTCGCTATAACCATCATCCTCCGGTCGCGGCTCTACGCGCCCGTGACACCCAGCCAAATGCAACTTCCCCGCCAATCCGCAGCGATATCCCGCATCCGCCAACAGCTTCGTCACCAACGGAGCCGCTTCAGCCCATCGATCATTGCCATTGCAACAGCCATGAACCGCGCTCGGGTACATTCCCGTCAAAAAACTCGAACGACTCGGGGTGCAAATTGGACTTTGACAAAATGCTTTCGTAAACGCCGTACCTGATTTAACCAAACGATCGATTTCCGGAGTACGGATATGAACGTTCCCTAAACAAGCGATCGTATCCCAGCGTTGTTGATCCGTACAGATCCACAACACATTGGGACGCTTGCCTACATCATTCCATTCATTCAATTGCTCATTCGATGTTCGAGTATCCATAAGTCGGGGGCGCTTCGCGTTTCGAAATTCGGACGATCATCACGAACTCGACCCTCACTGTCCACTCGCAAATCAAAGTCACTTCCAAGACCCGCTTCTACGAATATCAAACGACCGAAAAACGCTAACGCCTCCAAAATCGCTGCCAAATCCCACTGATAAACAATCCTCCGATCACGATTGCCGAAACAGGCAACAACCATTGAATGCCAGTTACGGAAACCAATCCTGTGCCAACCAGAAAACCGATCAGCAAGGCAGTACCCGGACACATTCCCGGCCCTCCACAGCCCCCAACAGAGCATAAATCGCCCTTGGTCTTCTCGCTTATTTTAACCAATTCTTAAGTTTCCATTCGATACCCCAACAACGATAATGACGAACATACGATTTCACTCAATCGCTACAAACAATTTTCATTATCCCTTAAAAATAAATCGAAAGGTTTCGAACAAACTCTGAATCATATTCAATTGCATGGATTGCGCCACGCCAAGTCGATGATCTACCCATTGATGATCGTTTGGATTACGGAGCTACTCAGCCAAGCAAATATTAAACTCGAAACTTGAAACTTCCCTTCAAACCAATTCGAAACCTGATTGCCCGACTCCTATAGCCTCAAATCCGTATGCCCGAACAAAACCGAGAAGTCCGTCCACACTCGAAAAACCGCCACGTAATATCAAGCGAAGGCTCAGTCCTCCAGGTCCCGCTAGATTGGGAACTGCTTCCGCCTGGCGATGCCGCCCTCACCCGACGCGTAAAAGCGTCCGGCCCATGCTGGATCGTTATGGAAACAAAAGGCAGGCGACAAATTTCCCGAGGAATTTGGGCAGACGCCAACCTCATCGAAACCAATCGTCTCAAACTCCTCATCGAACGAGCATCTCCCGCTTACGAAAAAAAGCTGCAGGCGAACCGTCATCGCCGGGCGAAACAACAAGCCCAATACGAATCGGAGTTTAGAGCATCAGTTCTGTATTTCCTTAACTTCGAAAATCGCTACCAATCAATCGCCAAAGAACTCGCAACGCGTATTTCCGACCACGCCACTCCCGTAAATAGCGGTACGGTAGCTCGAACTCAACGCATACCCATTCAAGAGCGAGCTGAAGCAGCCACCATCGCATGGATGCGTCACCAAACGACGGCATACGACTCCCTTCATATTCCTCGGATCAAAGGCAAAAGGCGAGAAATCCGGCGACGCCTGGCCCAACAATCCAATCGCCTCCTCAGGGCGTACCGCCAAGGCGATGACCTCGACCCTGCGGATTGCCCGCTCCAAAAAGCACTGTCCCAATAGAAGCCAAAAAATTACGTCCAAGTCCAGAGGCCTCGCACCACTTTTTAAAGCTCGGGAACTTGGAGCGAGACATCTCGGTCACGTTTTCAACAAGGCGACAGACCTGGGTAAAACGGCCACTCACTTACAGATCCCTTCCAATGATCATTTTCCATAATCGGTCGATTGTATCCTTATCCGTTGTACGAAGATTGATGAAAGGCGCGTGATTTTCATGAACAGCTTCGATCTCGATTCCCCAAAGTGGAATCGTCGAAGTGGGCAACACCGCATAACGAACATCTCCAATTAGATTTTTTCGTTCAGGGTTCCACCCCAAGTAGCCGTCCGAAAACCAATAGAACCGATCCACGTCTTTCGATAGAATCGAATTCTCGGACAGCGTTTCCTTCACTGATCCGAGATCGACTTTCTCTACAGAGCCTCCTGGGTATACACGCGTTCCCGAGCCTAAGTAATCCACTCGGATTCCGTCTACGTAATAGCGGTTTTCGAATTCATAAATACCACGCCACAAAGCCAAATTACCAATAGACGGCTTCACCGTAAATCGCTCTGCGTCATCATGACCCCGAGACTCCGCCAAATCAGTCAACGTTTCGGCGGCTTGACGATTCTGTACTGCCCCAAACCCCAAATACGCCAAAGCGAACGCGCAAGCGACCCAGTTTGCTTCCGCATGTCGCTTCGCGAATCCATAAACGACCAACCCCAATATCACGCACGTAAAAATGGGGTCGACTACCGAAACAACATTCCAGGCGATTCGCGCATTCGAAAACGGCCACAACAACTGGGTGCCGTAACTCGTACACGCATCCAACAACCCCGCCGTCGAATATCCAAGAAACGAGTACAAATAGATTTCGCGAAACGAAAACCGCTTTCGCGCGAACACCCACAACATCGCCGCGCACACAATTGCCCCGATCGGAATAAACAGCAACGAATGGCTAAAGTGACGATGGTACTCGATATTCAACAACGGGTCCGAGGCCGATCGAATTAGAATATCCGCATCCGCCAGCATTCCTCCCGCCCAGCCGACGAGAGCCGCCAGTCTTACACGTTTTGCTGGAGCTGCAGCTGCTGCCACGATCGCTCCAATAGCTCCCTGAGTCACTGGATCCATAGACTCGATCACTAATTGGCCCGAAAAACGCGATCGTCAACATCAGACCAGGCCTAGAAACAAAGAAGGCTCCGACCGACCTCTTTTCGTTGAGGACGCCCGGAGCCTTATCATTTTCTGCGGCTCACGCTTGATCAAAGCCGAGCATGAAGCGCAGATCTAAAGTCAGTTCGTAATATCGAACGTCGTACTCGCCCCGCGGTAAGGTAAGTAAGACAGATACCACTTCTTCTGAGCATCGCTACCCGCGTAGTCCTTCAACGCCTGCTCCGAGGTAAACTCCATTACGAAAGCATGCGTGCGATCGCCTTGAGCTTTGATTGAGCGTATCCATACTCGAGAAATACCATCGTACTCCTTGGCAAGCGTCTTGACCGAGTCCAGAGCTGCTTGAATTTGCTTGGGTGTCGCATCTTCCTTCCAAGATACAGTCACTACGTGAATCACTGAATGAGGAGCCGATGCATCTTTGTGATGATTAGCAATGGCAGATGTAGAGGCCAGCGCGATGATTACAGCGCTATAGAGGGATATTATGGTTTTATTCATTATTCAGACTATTGAACACTATTGGGTTAATACGTCAATGTTTCGGCAGATTTCCGATTCCATAGACGATTTGGACAAACAACGGAGCAACCTGCTCCAAGAATGCGCCCAATTTAAAAATTTAATCGAAATCAATCCGTTTAGACGCATGCGATCGCAAGTTGCTTTCGTTACTCCAACACTTTAACTAACCAGAACCGCAACCTATGTCCGAAAGTCAACCAACCATCAACGCTCTCGATCTAAGCCAAACCTACCCGGCCAGCCCAAGACAAACCTTCGCTGGCTATGTCATAGCCAAGCGAACCCTCGACAAATGCCGAGCCGCGCTCGCCGGAACCAATGGCGAATACCATTTCGACTGCCCGCTCGATAACATCTTCCTCGATTTCACCGAAATCACCGCCGACAGCTTCAAAACATTCGTGGCTACCGGAGCCAACGACGACGAAATTGCCTCTTGGATCGAATCCAACGCCAAAAAGCGAGAAACCCGCGAAATTATCGCTTGGAATAACAAAATGCGCTCGACCCGCCTCTGCGACATGCCGATCGAACTCCAAGAGTTCCTAGAAGGCTACATTCCACAGTTCATTCCCAACAACAAAATCGTTTACGTCTGGTTTGACGTCTACGACATCGAAGAAGGCCGTATCTAAGCGCTGAATAGTCGAGGCAAGGTTTACTTCCAACAAACCGCTGCCGAAGGATTCTCCGACATTTTATAGTTGAGCGAACGTATCGAGCTCTCTTGGCTCGATAGGATTGAATCAATCTCCTCAAGATACCCCGCTGATCCTAATCACGGACGGAAGTGTCGATACCCAAACGAAAACGGGGGTTGGCGCCTACTTGCTCGCCACGGATGGCTACAGTTTCTCCGACGCGTCGATTTCCCCCATCGAAACCAAGCAATTCGAAAACACATCTTCTACCAAGCTTGAGCTACAAGCCCTCCTTTGGGCCCTCGAATCGATATCCCCGACCAACCGGCAGATCCATATCTACACCGATTCCCAAAACATCATCGGACTACCAGGCCGCCGCGAGCGGCTAACTCGAAACGATTATCGCTCCAAAAGTGGAGAGCCCATTCGCAACGAACAGCTCTATCGAGATTTCTTCGCAGCGATCGACTCGCTTTATTGCCGGTTCTTCAAAGTACGTGGCCATCAGCCTAAAGTCGGGAAAAATGAGATCGACCGACTTTTCACTCTTGTCGACCGAACTACGCGAAACGCACTGCGTCAACAGCGAGCATTGAATCGATCGTATGAAAAGTCAGATTGACGCCCCACCCTCTTCCCTCCAAGTCTTCTCGGAATGGAAAAAGGACGCTACGAACTAAACGACGAAGGCTTCATCAATGACCATGTCCGTGAAGCCGCAACGAGCATTTCAAAAGCAATTCATGTGTATTGCGAAGGCCACTACGCGCACAGCAACGCAAAAGACATCCCCAACAATCATTCGCTCGTCAAAATAATGAACCTCCTCAAGGAGCTCGACGAAAATACCGCCGAGCACGCTAACCGTGTCCACGCTCCCAAGCTTTTCAAGACCCACAAACCCACCTCGAAAGCCAAAACGCGATGGAATATCTAGGACTCCTTAAAAGATAGCGGCCGACGCGAGTCCGGCATAGCGTTCGCGCGAAGCTTGGATCTCCGAGCGGCCATAATAGCCGAGCCCTGCCCCAAGATAAAAATCCGATTCCAGAGCCCTCGGTCCACCCCATTAAGCTCGAGAAGGTAGCGAGAGACGTCCGAATCGCGTTTTTCGAAACGCCACCTCAGTCGAAATACGTTCGCCCGAGATACCCAACGATCCTCTTCTTCACTTCCATCGCGTCGAACTGACCTTCAACCCGATAGAGCACATTGCCATCGGGATCGACAAGTATCGTGTAAGGCAAAGAGCCTTCCCATTTATCGCCGTCCAAATGATCGATCAACGCAAATCGATCTTGGCTGTTGAACAGATAATTAGTCATCGAAGCATGCTGCTTGGAAAGAAAGCTCTCCACCTGGCGCTGCTTGTGCGGTAGATCCATCGAAACGGATATCACTTCGAATTCACGCTTCCGAAACTGGCGATGAAGATCCACCAAATCCGGAAACTCGATCACGCACGGCCCGCACCACGTCGCCCACACATTGATCAAGCGAAGCTTTTCAGAATTATTCGAACCCAATGCCTCTACCTGACCCGGCTCCAATAATGTTAATGACGTCTCTTCCTGATTCCATTTATCGATGTAGTTAGCAACCATCGATCGCTTGCTCGACCACTTAACCGAACACCCGAAAACCTTTGTCTCTGCAACCGGTACTGGCTGACCAACCAACAACGCATCGATCGCATTGCGAGCGTCGTGCGACTTCGCAATCGCCGGGTTGTCGTTGTCATCCACGCGACCATTATACCGTAGCTTACGATCCTCGTCGAACACTAGGATATGCGTCGTCACCAAAGCCCCATAGGCCCAACTGACTTTTTGGTCCTCGCCATCGTACAAGTAGGGGAAATTAAAACTAGCATCCGCAGCCCTCAACTTCATATCTTCAAGCGAATCGTTGTATTCAGTATACCCTAACTCATCGATGCGAACCGCCTTGTCGTCATTAGGACTGATAGCCACCAAGACGACATCCTTCGAAGAATAACGATTGGCCAACTCTTTCAAGCGCTCCTCGTAAGCTTGAGCCGTCGGGCAGTGGTTGCAGGTGAAAGCGACGACCAAAACCCGCGAACCAGAATAATCCTCCAAGCTGTGTAGTTTGCCATCCACGCCCGGCAAACTAAACGGAGGAGCATCCGAACCGATTGGCAACCGAGGCGCCTTGGAGCTTTTCTGAGCCAATAGACTCGAAGTGAAAATAACGCTTACAAGTAGGTAGCTTAAAAATCTCATATCGATAATCGGGGTCAAAAGTCGTGAGAATGCGAATCGCTCTCTTTTAAAACAGTATCGTTTGCCTCAAAGTAATTGGCAAGCGAGCGAATCAAAGAATTACACATACGCAAGATTCGCCGTGAGCCCAAACGCCTCAACCTTTGTCGTCCAAATATTTCCAAACGCCTTTGAGACGCTTGAAACGCGAACACTCATACAATTCATGAGGCTCAGAGCCGACGAAATACTCAGCTACGAACTCGACCTTGCCCGTTTTGTCATCTTTCCCTCCACGACTCGTTCCACTTATCGTGAGGAAGCTCCAATTCGTTTGATGGATCGATTTCTTCAACGCTTCCTTTAAGCCCTTTTCACGATTATCCGGGTGAGTCGTTTCCACTAGATAATCGACCTTTCGAAAGAAATACGCGCTATAGCGCGATCGCATCAATTGTTCCGCCGTCTCGGGCTTCGCCTTACCATTGTGATAAGGTTTACAGCAAATCCCATAGTTCAACTGGCTCTTGCAAGGACACAGGGAAGACTCTCGCTGACCAGGAACCCATTCATTTGAATCGTTCATCGTAATTTACCCTTCATATCCCACCGCTAAGAGCAAAGAAATTCCCAATCGAGGGTCCGACCCCGTTGAGGCAGGACTTGCACCGCTCCGTACAGTCTCCCAGCCCCATCTAAATAATCGCGCTTGCCAGTCCGCATTACAATCAACCATCCTCCCAAGATGAGATCTTCCAACCCAGCTCTTAAAGACAATGTGTTCCTAGCAGACCGATCCGTCACCGCCTCCGGCACCATGACGATCAATGGCACTGTCAACAAGACCGCTATCTTGCTATTGCTCCTAATCCTACCGGCATTTTGGGTTTGGGATAAAATTAACGGAGCGGAGAACCCCAGCGTGTATTACCCCTGGATGATCGGAGGTGCTATTGGAGGATTCATCCTGGCACTCGTAACGATTTTCAAGAAAACGGCCGCGCCCTACACCGCCCCCCTGTACGCCATTTGCGAAGGACTGTTCGTCGGAGCCATCTCCGCCTTTTTCGAGCGAATGTATCCCGGCATCGTTTTCCAAGCGACGATCCTCACCTTCGGAACGCTCTTCGCCCTACTCATCGCCTACCGATCCGGGATGATCCGAGCGACCGAAAACTTCAAGCTCGGTGTCGCCGCTGCAACAGGTGGAATTTTTCTAATCTACATGGCCACCTGGATACTCGGAATGTTCAGCGTATCGATTCCATTCATACACGACAGCGGATTGATCGGTATCGGCTTCAGCTTATTCGTCGTCGTAATCGCCGCCCTCAATCTCGTGCTCGATTTCGATTTCATCGAAAACGGAGCCAAAGCCGGAGCACCAAAGTACATGGAATGGTATGCTGCCTTCGGCCTACTAGTAACCTTGATCTGGCTTTATATCGAAATGCTGAGACTCCTTTCTAAGCTGAATCGCCGCTAAAACGCCACGCGGGGCCCTAATGGCCGATTTACACTCATTTCATCGTATCGGCCAATTCATACCTGTTCGTCAGTGGCATCAGTAATTCTAAAATCTACTATCATCAGGTATTTCTTTACAACTGAGTACACTAATAAAAAATGCAATTTTACCAAAGCAGGGCTGCACGTACAATTGCAGGGAACCAACACCCCTTCTCAGACGTCCTTAGCGAAATGCGCTAATCGAATTTAAAACTTGAAGAATTCTATCCGCTGAGGCACTTCAAACCCGTAGTCATTAATTGTGAAACGCTTCGTCTCCATTTTAGCTCTCATCTCTGTATTTTGCAGCTCAATCGCCGCAAACACAGCTCGACAGCTCATTTGCTCTCACGAAGATGGACAGGGCCACCTCGTCGAATTCGGCGAACACGAGAACGAGCATAGAGACCCATGCCACGATCATCATTCCGCTGAAGCCGAATACCACGAAGAAGCCATTGCCTGCGATTTCGAGGCCGAAGCCTGCGACGACGTAGAAATCCCGCAAACCGATTTACGAGACCAGGGTCAGAACAACGATCGAAATTTAGTTAAATCTCCCGCTGTCTGCCTGTCTCTTTTCGAACTACGCCCTGCAGCTATTGATCGCCAAATTAAAGCCGGCACGAAAGTCTCAAAAGACTCGCCGGCACTTGAAAGCAAGAGCCGTCGCTTCGCAAAGACGATCCAAATTCGTTGCTGATATCCTGATTTTGTTTCCGGATCGCCTAGGACCCTATTTCCGTCCACGGCCTCGCTCGTCCTGAGTTCCTAGATGAACTCAGTCTCGAATCCAAAACACCGAATCAGGATTTTCTATGTTCACACGAATTACCACGGTAACAATTTTACTCATTTTCTATGGCCAAACATTTGGCCAAACCACAAAGCCACAGATCCCAGACGCTTTCGACAAAGCCACGGCCATCTCCTATGCGTTAAAACAAAACGCCGATCTTCGAGCCATTCGCAAGGGCATCGAAATCGCCGAAGCCAGACTCGCTCGAACCGGATTACGACCTCATCCGAAAATAGCCGTCAACTATGCATCTGATTCCGCCTTCAACAACGAAGGAGAATACACCCTAGGAGTCGGGCTTCAACAAGAATTCCCCCTTGCGAATCGTCTCCGCAAAGCCAAAGCCGTCTCGCGAGTCGACATCGCTAAGGCCAAAATGGAAGTTCGTTCCAGTGAACTTGAAATCGCCAACGGCATTAGCGAAATCGCTTTGGATATCCAAATCGTCGATACGCGAATAGCATTACTAGAACGCATACATGAAAAAACGAGCGAGATATCGGACTTCATTCACTCGCGGGCCGAACGAGGGGAACTCTCCATCCTCGAAGCAAATCAAACGACTCTCGAACTCAGAGCCTTGGAACAGGAAATCGATCAATTAACGGACGAACGCAATCACCTAACGCACTCTCTAGCACCTTTCCTGGGGTTGACGTTGGATGAAGAAGTGAATTTTAAAACCGCCTCTGCGATCGACACCAACACCAGCCTCCCAGGCTTCGACAGTTCGATCTTCGAGCGCCATCCGGGATTCCAGCTCGCAGTGCTAGACGCCCATTCAGCAGAAGCCGAAATAGCCCTCGCCGAATCCGAAAACTGGGAGAGCATAACCGCTCGAGTCTTTTGGGAAAACGAACGCAGCGTCGATCAGCCTAACGGACTCGGAACCGATCGCTTCGTCGGCGTCGGATTTTCCATTCCGATACCTCTCCGGAAAAAAGGCGACCTTCACGCAAAGGAAGCTCGTATCGAACGAGATCAATCCAATC
>Ga0233432_10001466_pt1 | contig 22863 bp, 22 predicted proteins | sample SI_122_August201_6_FD_179870 | JGI IMG/M metagenome (GOLD analysis project Ga0233432, IMG submission 179870) | Seawater microbial communities from Saanich Inlet, British Columbia, Canada - SI_122_August2016_10_MG | ecosystem: Environmental > Aquatic > Marine > Inlet | place: Canada: British... | reverse complement strand
TCCATCAATAATCATAACCCTACTATTCCTTTCACGAAGATGATTAGTCTTATGTTCCTCACTTACTTCGCTGAGGATATCTTTGTAGAGTCCTTTCATTATGTAGTTGTAGTTGTGTAGTTAATATTATTAGATTCACCGAAATACTTTTCAATTGCTTCTAATCTATCATCTGCATCAACTAACATTTGAAGTGCCGATTCTGCATTCTCATAGAAATCACCAGTTGAATGGTCTCCGATTCCTGCGGGATGTTTCTCTAACAACTCCAATGTAAGAAGGGCTTTTGCCTTATCTGCCGAAGCAGATGTCTTTAACATTTCTTTTAATTTGCTCATAACTTATTATTTATTTTAATCTACTACTTCTGCACCTGCTGTATCTAATTCATGTGCTTCTATATCCTTAGAATCTGATTTGTATTGTAAGATAGTTTCTTCACAAATCTTTTTATAGATTTGTTCTTTTAACTCATCCTTAGTTTCCATCATATCAATAAAATCTTTGGATTGGAATTTAATTTCTTCTCCAGTATCAGTATCAATGTAAGTGTACCAAGCTCCAGCTTGCTTTAATAATTTATTTTCCTTCATTACACCTAACCAAGAACCAAAGTTATCAATTCCTCTATCAAAGAATATTTCAAAATCAGCAGACCTTAATGGTGGTCCCATTCGGTTTTTGATAACCTGACATCTAACTTTCATACCAATGGTTTTATCAGTACCATTTACTTTTTGTTTGATTTGTCCCATATTCTTCAAACGAAGTCTAACCGATGCGTGAAACGCAAGAGCTTTTCCTCCAGAAGTAGTCCAAGGGTCACCAAACATAGCATTCATCTTCTGTCTAAGTTGATTAGTAAATACTAATGTGATTTTTTGCCTACCAATTAGATTGGTAATCTTTCTCATCGCCTTTGAGATAATAATAGCTTTATCAGTAGCGTATCCATCCTTATCATAATCAGCTGCTAACTCTTTTTTAGTTGAAGCTGCTGCAACGGAATCTACTACGATTGTTACTAACTTATCTTTTTGTGTGGTTCTTACCTTTTCAATGATTGTTTCGGTAAATTCGAAAATTTGTTCTACTGAATCAGCTGATACATAAAGTAGTTTTGCTACATCTACACCAATTGCTTCTAAGAACTCTCTACTTACCGCAGTTTCAGTATCTATTAGAACCGCAACACCACCTTGCCTTTGTGTTTCAGCAAGGAGGTGAGCAGATACTAATGATTTTCCACTTTGTTCTAAACCAGTTACTTCAGTAATCCTTCCAACAGGAAGTCCACCATAAGGGCGATTCGAAATGGCTACATCTAACATAGCACAACCAGTTGATATCCATCCATCCACATTTGTGGGTGCATCATCTTCTCCTAAAAAGAAGGCAACCTTCTGGTCTTTACTATATTTGTTTAGTTCAGAAGCTAGTTCTGCTGCTAAATCCATTTCTTTTTTTGCCATTTATTATATATTATCCGTTAAACAAATCATCAAATGCTGATGCGACATCATCCATTTTCTTTTTCTCTTCAGTACTTACAGCTGCCGCAGGTGCTGCTACTGGAGCAGGTGCTGCTTTAGTTGAAGGTGTTGAAAGTGTTTGTTGAGATACACTCTCATTAGCTTCATCTGCAGTTGGGTTTAACCAACCTTCTAATACTGATTTTAACTCATCGTAAGATAATTCTGAATAGATATCAGTAATATTAGTTTGAGTTTCAATAAAGTTTTGATTTGCCGTATCATCTTTTCCTAATGGAGTAGTATTAGGTTTAACACGGATAGTAGTTACAGGATAAGAAGTTCCCGCATCTTCAGCTGATGTATATTCGATAGTAATATCTCTACCATTAGTAGGGTCAGTAATATCTCCATAATCAGGATCAGCAATGTAACCTAGTATTTCTTGGTAGACAGTTTTTCCGAATCCCCAAAACTTAACTCCTTCTGATTCCTCTCCTCTTACAAGTACAGGTACAAAAGTTCTTAATTTCGGTTCCATCTTCTTAGCTGCTTTCCAATCTTCTTTATCACCCATTCTCTTCAACTTTTCAGCGAACTCAACGATAGGGTCTGGTCTTCCAAAAGAAGAAGGAGACAAATACGTTTTGTTGTTGATGTTGTAATGGAAAAATAATTCAATAAAAGGATTCTCAGGAGAAAACTTATAAGGAACTACTCTCACTTGGTGTTTACCAGGTGTTGGTTTCCATAGATTAGATGTTCTGTTTGAAGTGTTTTGTAGTTTGTTCAGTCTACCTCTGATTGCGCTTAAATCTAGTGCCATAATTTTTAAATTTTAAAGGTTTATTTATTTAATGGTTTTATTTTAGTGTCTTTCCTACACCTTATATAAATATCAAGAAACCCAGTTTTAAGAGGGTCTATCTCCATTTGTTATACAAATATACGAAAAGTTTTTCACAATTCCAAATGTTTTCTAAATTATTTTTGAATCGCTTAGTTTCTCTCATTTGTTAATACAAATATAAGAAATTAATTTGAATTATCCTAATTTATTTTTCTTTTTTTGAAAAATCTTTTGTCCAATTGATAAATTTAGTATGTGGAAAGTGTTGCTTACTATCAAATGTGTATTGTTTTACCATATGTTTGTAAATTTGTTCAGATGATTTTTCAAAATTATGAGTATTTAGGGATTTATCTAATGCATCTTTACTGATTAAGTCATTTCCACCCAATATCCAATTAAACACACCCCAACCAGCTGAACCATTGTAATGTGGGAAATCATTAGCGTTTGGAACTCTATATTCACATATCTCTAAAATTCTTTCAACTAATGGGTCTCTCTTTAAATCATTATGTACATATTTCCAAAATGGAGTATCATCTCTTTTTGTAATATAGTGTATTTGAATCAAAGCTCTGAATTCATCTAACATCATATTAAAGTGTTCGTTATTTGCTTTGATGTTTGATTCTCTCATCATATCCTCTTTGTAAGGTGATAAGTGATGTTGTGTTAGTTGTACTAACTGAATTATGGATGAATGTATTGATGTTGCTTCTAATGGTTCTAAGAAGGAAGATGATAATCCTATTGAAAGTACATTCTTTTTCCAAACTTCTTTCAACCTACCACTATCGAACTTAATAGTTCTAAGAGGTGTTATCTTTCTACCAGTAACTTCTTGTAGTTCTTTCAGAGCTTGTTCCTCAGATACAAACTTATCAGAATAACAATATCCACATCCTAATCTTTCTTGAGTTGGAATTTGCCACATCCAACCATTTGGCATTGCCCATGCAGTTGTTGCAGGTGATATTTCTTCACCTTCTTCATATTGGTGTGAATAAACTAATGCTGAGTTGATTGGTAGATATTCTGAATATGAAACCCATTCTGAACCAACTGATTTACTCAGTACTCTATTGAATCCAGTACAATCAATCCAAAAATCAGATTCTATTTCAGTTCCATCGGAAAGTATTACTTTATCCAATTCACCATTTTTTGAATTTAACTTAGTATCGGTTATTGTACCTTTTTGTAATTTGATTCCATTTTCCAATGCAATCTTCTTAAACCACTCACCCACTTTATGTGCATCAAAGTGATATGCATATCCAGTTTCGTAGCTATCGTTATTTTGAGTTTTTAAAAATGGTGTTAGATTTTTTTCCCAAAGATATTTGTTAGGACTAGATTCTGCAGAGTTTCCGTATTTTGAACAAATCGTAAAATCTCTATCCAATGGCCATTCTGAAGTTTGTGTTCCTGATAAGGATGCAAAGAATCTATCACCTACCCCATTCCAATCAATACAATCGATTCCTAATTTAAATGTTGTATTGCAATTTTCAAAAAACTCTTGTTCTCCAAATCCTTCCAATTCTCTTAAAGTAGATAGAAGTACTTTTTGTAGTACTCCAGTTGAACCTTCACCAGCTCCTATAATTGGAATATCATCACTCTCTATAAGAGTAACATCGTAAGCTGGAATATCTCTGTGTAAATTTTGTTTGGCTAGGAATAATGCTGATAACCAACCAGCAGTTCCTCCACCCGCTATAACTATTTTCATTTATAAACTATTTATTATGTAACTTTTTAATTCTGTTTTCTTTTCTTCCCAAAGGGATTCACTAATAATTTGTGGTACTGGCTCCGATGAACCTGTATATGATGATGTAAAGAATGATGATGATATAAGAGAATCTCTGATACCTTCGTATTTAGGTAAACTTTCTGATAAATGATTGAATGAAATAACCATATCACTCCCACTTCCATCCAAACTAGCTGATGTTAGTACAATCATAGATGAATCATCATCTATAAACTTAAAGTAGTTATCAAAAGATTTTACAAACCAATTACCCATTTTTATAGATTTTCATTTATATAATCTTTTACTTCATCTCTTTTTACCTCAAAGAGTTCTTCGGATATAACATCAGCAGCACCATCAGTAAATGCATCTCTCATATTATCATACCCACCAGTTTCATCAAAGGTTATTGCTATACATTTATTTGTAAAATTAGTAGTTACACAAATTATTTCATGTGTTTCATCTACTAATTTAAAATAAGAATCTCTATCTTTAAAATAATAATTTGCCATAATAACTTTTTTTAACTGTTATTGAAAATAGTAATTTGTTCTGATGATTGAACATATAAACCACTATAATTTCTATAAGTTCTTGCAGGTTCGGAAACGTTTAATAAATATCCTCTTTGATTTGAATATATTCGTCTATCAGCTGTTGTCCAACTAGAACCCCAACTTATACTATTATCAAAATAAACATCTATTCTATTACCAAATGGAACATAAAACCAATTCCTTATACTTGTAGTTCCCCATTGCCAATTTTGAGCTAAAGCAGTTCCATCATATCTAAATTCCCAAGCTCTAGTATCAGCATCTGCCCTACTTTCTCGTTGCTTCAATCCTATTGAAGCTTGTCTTGCATTATGCCTATATCCATACCAATCTGAAAATGCGTACCCACTGTTTGTTTTAGAAATATTATTTCTAGGATTTCTGGCGGATTGATTGTTGATAGAACCATATCTACCATTTCTAGCATCCCACATAGACATATATGATGAATATGTTCTTCCAAATTCACTACCTATATTTCCTGCGGCAATTTGTCCTGATAAGGTGATTGTCATAACTTTTTATTTTTTTTACGAAATATCGTTGGATTCTATCAACGTATATGTGAAAGAGTTTCCCCATATATCTCTAGCCTTTCTACAAATTTCCATAAATTCGTTGAAATCCGATTCCTTAGAGAATACTTGACAACCAGCAGACCATTTATCAATCTGTGTTGAACCATTTACAAACTTTCCAGCCTTATGAATGTTGATTCCAAATATACCTTCATGTACATTCTCTTCAATCATATCATATTTACCATCTTTGTTATTATCTCTATAAACTTTAACAGGTGATTTCTGTCTTAGTGCCTCATATTTACCTTGGTGTAATCCAAGTTTGTGTGAACCTCTATATTGACCTGGCTTTAGAATTGCAACACCATCTTTATTCAATAAGTTCTTTTCCCAATGAGAACCAGGATCAGTTGTTGCTTTATATTCATTATAAATCCACTTTCCTTCCAAATCTTTATAAGATATTGTAAGAGTATCATCAAATTTATTTGTTACTTCACCATATGTATCGGAATTTCTAATACCAACGATGTTAACATCATATCCCTTATCACTTGTAAAGTATTTATACCCATTACAATTTAATGCTTCTTCGATTTGTTCTCTTGTGAATTTTGCCATTTCTTATTTTTTATTTTTGATTAAATTCGATAACCTCAAAGATACGAGTTTGAATACGCTTAGTACCCTCAGTATTTGTAAGTATTATTGAATTTCTAAATTTTTGCCAATCAATGATAAATGTTTTATCTAATACACCACCATTTTCTTCTCTGACTAATTGGTTTAGTGCGTTGATGGTATATAAGGTATTTGACTCTTTTTTTCTGTGTATTAGTATAGTATCTTCTAAAGGATGCGGAGGTTTAAACTCCGTATTGATGTTATAGGTAACATACAATTCATCCAAATTTGCCTTGTTTTGAAGTATGTAGATATAGTTATATACTATCACATAAGTCTCTCTAATATCTTGTAGAGTCTTTTGTAAAGTATCCTTAGAAGTAAATGTACACAATAGTTGTGTTTTCATAAATTTGTTTCTCTGTTAATCAATTACCTATAAATATCAAATAATTAATTTGGGATGTTTTATTTGGAATAAACTTTAGAAGTTGCATCATTCAATCTTTTAGCAAATCGTTTATCTAATTTCATTTCAAATTTAATCTGACCTCCATATCCTACTCCATCTTCCCTTACACTAACTTCTGCTATTGGAATTACATCACCTCCTATATCAGCTCGATACCCTAAAAATGGTGGTGGTCCTGGTTCTGAAACTAATTTCTCTTTTATATTATCATAGTTAGATGTTCCAAATATTTCTATCATCGTATCTTTATCTAATGACATATCACCTATTGCCATAGTTTCTTCACCTTCAGATACTGCTTTTAGTGGAAACTCTTCTCTTATAGATGTCATCATTCCTTCTTTCATCTTAGGATTCTCAGAAAGTGATTTTATAGATGCTTCTATAAATTTAGTTTGTTTTTCTGATGCTTCTCTTAGATATTGTTGGGCTATCATATTACCAGTTGTATTAGGTCCTTTATCATTTCTCTTACCCCAACTCGGCCAATCAGCAACAGCTTTTATTGATGCCATAACAACGGATGAACTTTTTCTATAATCACCCTTACCATTTTGTAAGTTATCCAATGCTTTATTAAAATCTAAACCTTTGGCTTTGAATACCTTTTGTAATTCTTTAGCTTTTTCGGGATTATCTTTTAATAAAGATTCTATATCAGATTTTATACCTTCACCAGTAGTTGATATACTTTCTCTCTGATTTTCTTTGTAAACACTTTGATTTATCTCATCTGGTAAATCATCCCCTAACCAATCTTTAAATTGACCAGCTCCAGAGTTTAGGAAATTTACATCTTTAGATTTTTTAAGTGAAATTTCATCTAATACTTCTTCACCATTTGGTTTTCTAACTCTAAGATACATATCAGTTGAAAAACCTTTATTTTTTTTGTAATCTTGTATTCCCATAGATTCAGCTTCACCTTCAGCATCCCATGAACTAGCTACAATTGTAGTTCCCTCACCATATTGTTTTTCTAATCTATCATTGATTGCTTTTCTACTTTGAGTAGCTGCCTTTATCCAACTCTTATCTATAATACGAGAACCTGGATTATCAACATAACCACCTTTTTTGTTTTTCTTCATAAAAACATCTTTGTGATTATTTTTTAATTCCGTTTCATAGTTAAGTAGTGCTTCCGAAAATTTATTCCACTCATCATCACTCATTGTTGAACCCATCATAGTCATAAGTTCACCAGCTTGTGCTGATATCTTACCAGCTCCCCCTTCAATATCAGAGAAGTGTGTCCATTTAGCTGTTTCAGATGTTATTTTGGAATTTACCATTCGTTCTAAAACCTTAACATACCTTTTTGGAAATTTTGGATTTTTAATAAATCCATCTAATTTTAATGGTTCAGGTGGAGTTGGATTTGCATTATTTTTATTTTTTTCTTCAAAAACATCATCATTTGGTTCTAATTCCATTTGATAATTTTTAGATTCGATAGGATTTACTTTTGTTAGTGTTTTATTCTTAGAACCAGTATATCCGTTTCCTTTAGATTCTTTTTTAGGTTTTTTAATTTTAGCTGGGTCATTATCAGATAGTGAATCATTATAAGAATCACCAGAAGGAGTACCTGGACTTACAGCTGTTTTTGGTTTTTCTTTAGAATCATTTTCTCCAGAATCTTCTTTCTTGGCATGAGTTCCCTTTTCAATAGCCGAATCTCTACTATCTTTTGTTTTGAATACCGATGTTTCACCTGTATCTTTCTTTGTAGCAGTAAATGTTTCTTTATCTACTTCTAAAAGATTTTCAATTAATTCGTTTTTGATTTCGGTATATCCCCACTCATCCAATATCTCAGCTAGAATAGATATTTGTTCTCTATTATCTAACATAGGGTATCCTTCGTTAGAACGATAAGATAACTCAGATAGTAATTCTTTGATTAATTCGTTTTTCTCCATAGTGTAATTCTTCCTATATCCTATAAATATTAAATTTTTGAGTAATCCGTTCCCCAATCAGCGTTTATAGGAAACCCAAACGATTCTACTATCTCTTTCAGTTTTAGAGCATGTTCTTTAGGAGTATCAGATGGATAACTAAATAAGAATGAATCATAAGTATAAAGAGTAAGTTCAATTTTTGTTTCTTTAATAAACTCTACAACTTTTTTCATTATACCCATATTTAACTCAGTTTCAGTCGCTTGTAGTAAATAATTAAATAACTTCTGCGGATTCAATCCTTCTATACTACTCAGAGGGATTCTCCTATGTTGTGTTTGAAGATATCCCACTTCACTACTCTTACTCCATAATTTCTCAATAAACTCTCTAACCTTCTTATAATAAGGAATAGAGTCAAACTCCTCAGGTATACCACCATATAGTAATTGGAATGTAATTCCTTTACCCTCACCATACTCAACTTCGTATTGGTCAGCTAACCATTGGTGTACCGATGTATCGGGTAAATCGTATTTAATCAACTTACCAATGATACGGGGGTGATATGCATCATAATCCATTTGAAGGAATATGTGATTCTCTTTTGGGATAAATACTTCTCTCGTTCCATCTTTCTTATTCAAAGCTGAGAAATTGATTCCACCAAACCTATTAGATGGACGGGATGTAATGGTGTATGGGTTGTATTCGGTATAAAGAATGTTATCTTTAAGATGTTTAGTAGCTTGAGGATACCTATCAATAAATTTTTTCTCATCGACCCGAACCCCAAAACGTTCTATATCTGAGAGAAGGGGAATCATCGTATCATCAATCCAACTTTTAGAAGGAGTAGGAAGATTAAACTTACTTATAAATGATTTAAGATACTCACTCCATTTCATCAAAGGTGCTATCTTTCCTAAATTCTCTCGTATACCCATTCGGGTATAATGTGATATAAATGATTGATTTTGTACCTCATCGGGTATAATTTTACCACCTTCAAAGAAGTTATAATTGGATATATCAAAAATATTTTGTATATTTGTATCAGTTTGTAGTAAACCCTTCTTATTCCATACCCATTTTGGTTGTGTGGAGGTTGAGAGGTCTAAATGATGAGATTTCCCATCAATATGATTGTATATGAGAATAAAGTCAGTTTTTTCCACCCTTACGAATAAGAACGCAAGGTTATTGTTCATTGGATGTTTTTCCAAATCACACCATATCGGTACAACTATGGAAGGATTATTCTCCCACATTTGCATGAAATGTTCTATCTCTTTATTAGATTCTACTACAACCATCTAACAAATATAAGAAAAATAATTGGAATAACCAAATTATTTCTTATGAAATTGTAAAAGATTTGGTAAGTATAATGAAATCTTAGGAATAGTCTTAGATGCTATTCGTAAAGATGCTATATTGGATTTCTTAATATCGATAGGGTCTCCAGTTATTCTCCAATCCAAAGATACAGTCAAATAAAATGGGTTGTTTGAAAATTTTGATGTTGATTTTTTTCTTATTTCATATATGATACCATTAGAATCATTAGATTTTATCAAAAAGTAGCGTGTTATATAACCCCTTTTAAAATCTTCTTTTTCTGGAGATGGTATAAAAGATACAATATTTATTTTTTTAAAATCAGTATCAGACCCAGCTATTTGTTTATATCTATCTATATTCATATTACTTATTGTTTCTATATCCTCCAGTTACTTCGGTTTTCCAACTCATACCTTCTAACGTATGTTTTACTGAAAGAACTTGAAAAAACCCATTTTCGTAAATTGTTGGTATTCCATTTACTTTAAACATATCACCCCTCCTAATACCACTAATACCATGTATAGTAAATGAAAAATTAATGGGCATAAGTGGTGAAGCCTTTTCTTTCTTTTTTAATTCATCATTACCACTTTTAAAAGCACTAAATATATTTGAATCATGAAACGCACCTAAATAACAAAGTTCGAATAAATCTTGACTATAATTTGAGCTATCCTGTAAATTCACTTTTGGATAAAAATGAGACTTACCTAACATAATATTTAAATTTGTTTCTGCCAAATCTTGCTGGTCTTTGTCGGTAGTTGTAGAGCCTGTTGTATTATCTACATTTTTAACTTTTATTTTTATTCCCAACTTATCAGTTAATCCTCCTTGGAATAACAATGGGGCATTATCTGTATTTAATTTTCTGTCAGATGCTAATTTTGAACCTATAACTTGATTCATTTTAGCCCCACTAATATCCAAATCAAAAGATGCATCAATAAATATGGATTTTTCTCCAATCATTTGAAATTTATAGTTTGGGGTTTGAATACCATCAGTAATCAAATTAGTTTCCCATATTTTAAGAGTATTTAGAGAACTACCATCCGATTGTTTACATTCTGTTTCTTCTATTTGAAAATTCCACATACCATTCACAGCAGATGACATACCATTAAGAATTTGGTATATAGCATCTTTTAAATAGAATTTTTTAGTTTCTAATATTTTTTTTGCAAAATCAAAATTTACATATAGATTTTTTAAATACCCAGCTTGCCCTGATTCTTTTGTAATTTTGGTTCCATTAGTAGCTGTAAATGTTCTTTTATTCTTTTCTGGAAATCTTATTTTACCATTGCTTCCACCACCACCTACTTCATTATTAACTGTTGAATCCGCAGGATTAATTAATTCAGCTGTAGTTAGTGGTTTACCACTACCTGCTGTAATAGCAGATATATTAAATTTAGGAGTTTTTGAATTTGGTATAAATAATTTGGATGAATCAGTACTATATATTTGTTCAAAAGATGAACATAGTGTATCTTTATAATCTAATTCAAATTTTATCACTTTACCATCTGGTAATTCGTATCCAGCAATTCCTATTTCATAAATAATATCCATTAAACCATCAAATCTTATAAATCTTTCAGAACTTGTAATTTTAGTGCCTGCAGGAAATTTAACTTTATTTCCACCAACAGTCATTTTTCCTTTTTTAAGATTTATACCAAATAAAGTAAATCCATCCGTTTCATCATTTAACTCTTCTTGTACTTCTTCATCAAAATTTATAAGATATGAATTATCAGCTGAAAATTTAGTTCTTAAATTTTTTACTGCCAATGTTTGTCTTGTTTGTGGCAATTGATTAAACATTGTCATAAATCGTTGGTCTGATAGAAATTTAGATTCACCTATATAATTTAACCCAAATGGTTCTGCGGTAGTAATTACACCAATATCACCATCTTTTTGTTCTCCTGTTTCAGTAGTTAATAAATAAGTAGGTAATTCAGTATATCCAGTACAATTTGTAGTAATAATCCATTTATCACCATCCATAGCAACGGAACCACCAGTTATAAATCCCAAATAATTATCATATTCACCACCAGATTTTTTTCTTTTTTCATTTCTATTACTTGAAGATTGATATTTTGCAATTGCAGATGCCGATATTGGGTTTACAATACCACCAACACCAGCAGCTGTATTCCATCCCCATTCAATAAAAATAGAAAAACCAGGTTCTAAAAAATATTGAGATATGGTTTCCATTTGCTCTTTAGTAAAACAAGTTATGGAAAATGTTGCCTTTCTTGATAATGCACCAGAGGCCTCATCAACTTCCAAAGATGTTACGATAGGAGAAGGTCTATAACCTTGACCAGTTCCTGCATTAACAGAACCACCAGACCAAGTTTTTCCAATTACCCCAGATGTTGTAGAAGAACCATATGTAGTTCCTGCTGCTTGAAATAATTTAGTATTAGGATTTGAATCTAAAACTAACCCAACCGAACCATCTTTTGTACCACCAGAAACTAATCTAACAAAAGGATTCAACTTAGATATTTTCTCAGGCTTTCCTTTTCTGTTATTTAATGCAGTCCTAACAAATTGCTGGAAATTTGAAAAATTTGGAAATGATGACATAACTTATTTTGTAAAATTGTTGTTTATTTCTATAAAATTCTGAGGTATTCTTAAAATTGTTCCATCTTTCAAACCGAATGGGGCATTGTGTATATTATTAGCAGATGCTATAATCCACCAAAGAGATGAATCATCATAATATTGATAAGCAAGTGTATCTAATCTATCACCAGTTTCACTAGCCACATAAATATCACCATCTCTTAATGGAATCTCAGGATATATCTTTGAACGATATACTGTTCTTCCATCATTTACTTTTTTGCTTTCATTATTTTGATATCTACTTGCCATAATTTATTAACTTTGTGGTGTAAATTTATAAAAACTTCTACCAGCTTCCGTACCAGTTTCCTTTCTATTTTCAATAAACTTTATAGTTATTGAAACATCAACGATTGTAGGTAATCGATATCCTTTCATATCTATCTCAGCTGATTCAGGTGTACCAGTTGCAGTTCCAAATATGTTAGATAATACTGTTTTTTCTTTATTAGTTATATTCCAAGGGGTATTATCATCAATACTATATGATAGTGATTCAATAAAACTTGCTTTCTTGTCATACATATCACCTAATGTAAATTTAATTATAGGTGCTTTTACGGCAGAGTTTCCATAATAATCAGCTGGATAAACCAATCCTGATAAGAAATTTAATTTATCCCAACCAATCTTATGTTCCAATGCATTCATAGAATAAACTTTAAAATTAAAAGTTACACTTCTTTCAATTCCACCATATGTATAATAACTAAATGGACTTCCGATAAACTTAGCACTATCCCAAGATGGGGAGAATGTTTCTGATAATCCACTTATGGTTGCTCTGAAATTTGCTGAACGTAGTTTTCCGTTTACTGTACCAAGAGATGTAAATTTAAGTGTTACAAAATCTTTATCATCTAAATTATCATTTGGACCTAAGATTTTACTTTCACCTTCGTAAACATTTTGAGAATTAACCACATCAAATATCTGAGTCATCCCTCTTCGTTTTTCTATAAAATCATCCTTTGTTATTGGTGTTTTAATCTTACTTGCAAATGATTTACCCTTTCTATCAGGATTTGAACTGAATAATATCTTATTTGGTGTATCTAAGTCTTTTAGAGCTTTTGAGTATCTTCCACCTAAACCACCTTCATCGGATATATCAACAAAATCAAGTTTGTTAGGATTTGGGTCATTTTGTTTATTGTTATCTAAACCAACTCTTGTATCTGTACCCTTTGAGTTAACTCCATCTAAATCAATACCCCACATTGGTATTTCTACCTTTGGTGGTAATTTTAAATTAAATGTTTTAGAATACATTAAACCCTTTACATCTATTATACCATTTTTATCAGCATTTCCAATTGTTACACCAGTAGCATTATTAATACTACCATAATTTGTTGTTGTATTTTTAAGGCCTGCTAATGATGCTCCATTGAATCCAGTTGTACCAGCTCCTCCAAATAATGCCCCTCTTAACTTATCTTTTCCTAATTTTATTGCACTACCTAATGCTTGTTTTCCTATATCTTTTATATTACCACCACCAAGTCCTTTTAGAAATTGACCTAATGGTTTCCCAGTACCATCATCTTTTACATCTTTTAAAGTTTGTAGATAATTTTTTTGAATTTCACCGCTTTTTAAAATTTTCTTAATCCTTTCATCAGTTACTACTTTGGTTGGTATTATTGTTTGTGGAATTCCTAAGAATTTACTATTAAGTACCGCATCTCTACCTTTTTTGATAAGACCACCTAATAATCCACCACCACCTACGGTTCCAGCTTCTCCAGTACCTTTGAGTGAAGCTTCTCTCATTGTATCCAAAAGTGTAGTACTCCTAAGTGTTAATCTTGGTAATTCACTACCATATATAAATGGCATTGATGCCGTTCTAATAATTCTAGCACCTGTTAATTCTTCTTCTAATAAAGTTTCACTTCCTTTAGCACCTATTGTTTTTCTGGATAATCTAGCTAAAGACATACCAACTGTATTCACAAAAGGGTCTGCTGCTGAAATACGAATATCTTTTGAATTTCTAATATCGTATGCCTCTTCTGCAGTCTTTCCACCTTGTGAGGGAAGTTGTCTATTTTTAAATAATTGTTCTAATGTTGGCATAATTTAATTACTATATAAGTTAAATGAATTAGCGTTTGAAACTCTAGCAACCGAAGCAGCTACTTTTTTTCCATCTAAATAAACTCCAACTTTACCACTAATTAAATCATCTCTTAATCCTTTAATTTCATTTATTAAATCAGAATCCCCACTACTACCACTATCTCCACCTAAATCTAAAAGTCCACTTGCTGCTCCAAAAGCACTAACTGCTAACATAGCAGGTATTGCGGCTATTCCAGCAATTGCAAATGCTGCCAATGAACCAGTCAAGGCATAAAACCCACCAGCTAATCCTAAAACAGATAATGCAAGTTCTGGAGTTGCTACTGATGCTACTTTCATAAAGAAATCACCCAATCCACCTATAATTGTTTTTACTGCATTACCTATCGATTCTACAATAGAACCAATTGCTTTACCAAGTGATTCAATTCCAGGTGCAGCTATTCTTAATGCATACCCAATACCTATAATTCCTGCAGTAATTGCTGCTAGTCCTAATAGAGTTGCTGGATTAGCAAATGCAGCGAAGCCTTTAGCCATACCTTTCATTCCGGCACCCATACCTTTCATCATTCCACCCATTCCTCCACCTTTAGACATTTTTCCTAACCCTTTATTAGAGTTAAATCTCATATCAGGTTTACCAGCCTTAGTTAGTGGACCATCCATAGTTGGAGCTCCTTTACTAAATATTTTTCCAATCTTTCCACCTAAACCACCCATTCCTTTCATAGATGATAAACCATCTTTTAAGCTGAAACCCATTTGTCCAGCAGCAACAGCCATACTACCTAATCCTTGAATCCCACTAAAGATTTGTGAACCAAACGCCTTCATAGTGTTTAAGGTTGCTTCGTATTGAGTTGGTATTACTTCTCCATTTTTACCTAATTTATCAGCGTTGGCTGCCATCTTTTGGAATTCATCAGCAGATACACCTAATAACTTGGCAACTTCTCTTTTTTGGAATACATCCATTTTATTGAATTCTTCAATACCACCTAATGATGATAATGTTTCTCTAACCATACCACCTAAGTCACCTTCATATGCTAATGCTCTGGCTCTATCTAAATTGATATTTTTACCTAACATAGCACCTAACTGAAGTTCTGCATTAATAGATGATTCGAAATCTAAAAGGTTATCAGCGATACCACTAATTTGAGACATTGAAACACCCAACTTACCAGCAGCAACTGCAGCTTCAGCAATGTTAGTACCACCATCTTTTCCAAATAGTGCAAACGCTTCTGCTGAATTAGCCACATCAGCCATTACATCAGCTGGAACTAATCCATTTTGTTGTGCTAAGTTTTTAGTTTGTTGTATTAAATTTTGTGCAGTTGAGGCAGAACCATCATTTAAACGAGCAAATTGACCTGTTAGGGCTGCTGCTTCAGATGCACCTATACCTAAATTCTTAGCTATTACATTTGTTCTGAATTGAGTTGTTAAAGATACATCACTTAATCCACCAAATTCTTTTGAAAGAGATTTAGTAGTTCCGACTGCATCTTCGAATACAGTTCCAAATAATGTTGTTGATATATTAGATGTATCTAAAAGTGAACCACCTAATTGATATGATGTATCTAATAATTTTTTTCCGGCTACACCAGCTCCAATAAGTGCACTACCCAATACCCCACCAACAGTTGATGTAAGTAATGATGCAGTTTCTAATATCCCACCGATTGTATCTTTTATACCTTCATAAACATTAAGTTGTTTTTGAAGAAATTCTTTTTGTTTTTTAGTTAAAGAACTATGTTCTAATGCTAACGTATTTTGCTGAGTAAGGTTAGCTAGTACAGCTTTTCCTTCATCATTTAAATCTCCTGCTAATTTTGCTTGTTCCTTATATTCATCTACCAATAAAGCTCTTTGTGCAATATCATCTCTACCTAATTGAGATATCTTTTGGTTTATAGATGCCATTTCATCAAATGCCTTTAATTGGGTATCTGTTAAATCTCCAACTTTAAGAGTGTTAAGTATTCTATCTTTTTCTAAATTAGTAATATTATCGTACATTGAACCTATTGAAGATAATGAAGATTCGGCTTGTGATAATCCTTCTAAACGTGTTTTGTTTACAATTTTTAATTGAGATATAAGTTCTTTGTTTTTAGATTTTTGTAAATCTGTATATCTGTTTAATAAATCTTGATTTAAGGCAGAGTTTTTTATGGCCGCTTCAATTCGGTTATTTTTATCCTCAATTTCATTCAGTAATTGAAGTCTAGTCTTTAACTCAGTATTATCTGCCATTTTTGTTTAACAAATATTAATTCTCATATTTTTTAAGTAATGAATCTAAATAATCTTTTTCTTTTTGGATATTATTCATTACATCGATAGCATCTTTTGGTAATCCAGCCTTTCTAGCTTTTTGAATCATTCTATTAGATGCGTTTTTAGATAAACCATCAAAGAATGCATCTGAAAACTTCTTTGCTGCTCCAAATAAACCTTCGTTTGTTTTGTTTTTTCCCATGAGTAATGTGTTTATACTTTTATACTATTATAAATATTGGATAAAAAAAAAGTAAGGATTATTTTCTAACCCTTACTTTTGATTGTCTTTCAGCCTTTTTCATTTGGTCTGATTCTTTTTTCTTTAAATCTATCAACTTCTTGAAATAGAACTTTCTCCATTGTATTGGCATGAAGTAAACATCTCTCCAAGTAAAACCATTACCGAAGTTAACCATTTCCCAAATTTGGTCATGAAGTTGAATTGAGTAGTTACTCGGCAGGGTAAAAAAACCCGGCCCCAAAGGGAATATCGAGTGCCTCCTCCTCACCCGTTAACTCCGAAGTGAAGTTAAACTTTAAATCCATATCTGGACTGATTTCCTTAACGTATTTTCTAAATGCTTTAGTATCTAATGCTAAGAATGAGTTTTGTACCCACTTAGTAATATACCCTCTATCTTTATTACCATCTACTGATTGAATCATATACTTTAAACGAGTGGTTACATCAAATGTAGAATCTCCCTTTCCTTTATATAATCTAGCCAGTGCTTGGTTTTCTTTTGTAATTTCTAATTCATCACCATGTGTTAAAAGTTTAAACTCTAATTCAGTTCCACTTCTTGGTAATTTAAATTTATAAAGATTTTCAGAATTTAGTAATTCCTCATTAAAATCTTTGGTTTTTACTTTAGATAAGTCAATAATTACTTCTTGCTCTTCTAATGTAGATGGGTCAGTTATCTCTACTTTGTATTCTGCACCATAACCTAATACTCTAGTTGCTAATAGAATAGCGTTCTTATCTCCAATAAAAATATCATTGATATTAACATTTGGTTCTACAACTACTGATTCAAACAACTTATCTAATACTACACCCTTTCTAATTAAGGATTGAGATGCAAGAATATCTTCTTCTCTTGCAGTCATATACTTAATTTCAATATTTCCTTTTTTTAGGGGATGTCCTTCTGGGTATCCCAAACCTTTAGATGGTAAATCAATTACCTCAGTTGGGAATTCAAATTTATTTTCGCTCATATTTAACCTTTATTAGTTGTATATATAAGTATATCGAAAACAAAAAGTTATAAAATAAAAAAGGTTCTCACTAAGAGAACCTTTTCAAAATATAGATAGTAGTAAATAATATCTTAAAATTCCAATATTGCGTAATCGTAAGAAAGGGTTAATTCGATATCAGCTGGGTCATTAGAATCAAATGATAAATCGTTAAAGTTTGCAGATGTAATAAATGCACCTTTCAACTTCCATTGTTCGATTTTATCACCAACAGGTCCTAACATATAGAAATCTATATCTTTTTTATAGAAATCTGCATATCCTTTTCTACCTGTTAACGATTCATATCCTAAACGAACCCATTCCATCACTTGTTGAGCGCCTGAAGGTACGATTGGGTCATACATTGTTATTGTAATGTCTTGCCATTCTCCCTTACCTTGTAGTTTTCTATAAGTGTTGATGTGGTCTAATTTCACCGTCTCAAAGTTTATCGAAGGTCTACTTGCAGCTTTTATAAGGTATGATTGAATTCCATCAATCTCCATTATATACCTGTTCTTCATCTTCGGTTCGAAGTTGGTGAACATCATTTCGTTAAATTCTAATACTTCTGCCATTTTTTTATTTTCCCTTTTATACTAATAAATATTAGTTATTCATTTTTTTTGTTTATGCTGAGAACGATGCTCCAGTTGGTAAGATGTTGAAATCAATTACAATGAATTCAGCTGTCTTAGCCGGTTGTAAGAATATCTGTCCAGCAAGTATGTTTCTATCAACCACATCAGGTCCGTTGTTAGATTCATCCATAACTACTTTAAATGCGTACAATCCTTGTCTTTGTTGTATTCCTTCTAAATAAGGTTGTACAGTATTAATGAATCTACCTCTTGTCTGAGCCGTATTTTGTTCAAATACTAAGAATCTAGATGTAGATGCTACAAACTTCTTAACGTTGATTAATAATCTTCTAACATTAATTCTATCAAGTGCTGATGCTTTATCTTGCAACGTTTTCTGTCCGAATGCTACAATACCTTGTCCAGGGAAAGAAGCGATTGGATTTACTTTGTTTTCATATAAAGTATCTCTTTCAGAGTGTGTTAATCTATTTAGTACACTAACTGCTCCTATAATACCTCCTCTATTCAAACCAGCAGGTGCGAACCATTCAGCTGCAATAGCGTCATTTGCTGCATATACTGCGGGTAGTAATACTGAAGGTGGAACTGAGATTAGTTTGTTTGTATTTGAATCTACAGTCTTAACCCAAGGGTAATAAGAACCTATATAGTTTGAATCAATTGCGTTAGCCTGAGTAGTTACTTGCGATATTGTATCGTTTACTCCAGTTAAATCAGAAATATAGAAACAATCTTGTCTAGCTTCTACCATATCTAATACATCAGTTGTAACTGCTGGGTGTAATCTTCTTACAATACCCGGCGTTACTACCATATTAATATCATACTCATCAGCGTTTGAAACTGCGTTCACAGCTTTAGCGTATGCTTTAGAACCAAACTTAGTTGAATCAGTTAAATCAAATCCTTGCGAATTTCCAGTTGAAATTGAAGAACCTAAAGCGATTTCTCTATTCGGGCTCATTCCATCAAATCCACCTTGGAAACCTAAAGAGAATTGTCTCTTAATCATATCCTCAGTTGCCGAACCAGTCATTTCTAATGTTAAACCAACTCCACTTACATTTCCATCAAATCCAAATACTACGTTTGAACCAACTCCTACACTTTCAGGTAGAGGTTTCATATAGTTAGCGTTATCATCTTTTATACCGATTGATTCAAAATCAAATCCAGCATAATATTGTGGGTTACCAGTTGTGTTAGCTATCGAACCAGTTTGTAATACAACTGAAGGAACAATAGTTTCAACAGTTGCTTTAATTGGGTTAGAATAAGCTCCATGTCCGAATGGTGCAGCAGATACAGGATATGAACCTTGCTCTCCTACTTTTACTCTAATATACTTAGAGTTGTTTATCCAATCACCATTTTCGGTAATCTTACCATTTGAATCAATAGTACTCCATCTATCACCAATTACTCTAGCAATATAATTTGCTGAGCCTGGATCTAAGTTTACATTATTGAAAGATTCCAATACTACTTTTCTCTTATCAGTATCATTATAAGAACGAACAGTTACACTAAATACTGAGTAATCAGTTCCTCCATCTTCACCTGCTGCCTTAACACCAGATATGGAAATCTTAAATCTTTTATTTTCACCATTACCATGTCCTAAAGTATAGAACTTAAATAGGTCATATCTTTCACCGGAGATTAATTGTGATTTTACATATGGTGTTACTGCTGTACTAGCATCATAAGAAAAGTTTTGAGTTGGTAATACAACTGCTTGAACTTCATTTTTAGAAGTTATTCCATCATATGCGTTCTTAAAGTAAGAATATGTATATGCATCTTTCGAACCTCTTGGATTAGAACCGAATACATCAGTTACATCGTTATTATCAGTTGAGTCTAAAGAAGAAGATATTTCTCCAATTCCACTACCACTAACAACAAATGAACCTGTTGCACTTCCATCAGCTACACTAAATCCACCAAATCCAACTTCTTCATCACCATTATGTGTTGAGTGAAGTGTTGAAATTAATTTTAATCCAGCTGAACCAGTTACTGCAATACCAATAGGTGCTACTTGACTATAACCATCTACACCTGCTACTCTAACAATAGTTGCACTTCCTGCTTCCCTTAAATAGTTCTGCACTGCATACTCTGTATAGTAAGTACCATCAGGTGTACCAAATTTATCTTCAAACTCACTTTGAGTTCGAACTACTGTCGGAACAAACGCCGTACCTTGTTTGAAAGGTCCAATGAACGCTGCTCCTATTTCTCCAACCCCTTGTGCTAAGAACGAAAGGTCATTTTCTCTCGTAAATACTCCAGGTGATACAATTCTTTCTGCCATATTATCTCCGTTTATTAAATAAACAATTTAGTTATTACAAATATAAATATAACTAAAACGTTGAAACCATTAATTATTCGCCACCACCATCTACTGGTGTTGGTGTTACTGAACCTGTTGACCAAGGTAAACCATCTTCTTGAACTTCTTCAACCGCATCATCTACTTCATCGATACCTTTTTGAATTTGTTCTGAGATATGGTGCCAATATCCATTTGTTGGATGTGTTACTGATGATGATACCCAACCGATTACTAACTCTTCAGTTAGTTCTCCGAAAGCTACAAATTCATCAACTGAACCAGAATCAAAGTCTATTGGTGTTGCCCCTATAAATCTACCCTCAGTACCAGTAGTACCTTCAGTCCCTATAAGTTCCCAACGTGCATGTAGTACAACATTTTCATGCTCACCTACTGTTTTTTTAGTCATTTGGGTTATTCCCCAAGAATAAGTTACTGCCATTTTTATTGTCTTTTGTATATATAAGTATATAGGTTGTTCTCCAAACGGAAAACTAACACCTATAAATATAACCAAATTTAGTTAAACACAAATATTATTCGATACTACCTGTTGTTTCTATCCAACTAGATGATACATCGTTCCATATACCTTGAATAAAAACCGATTCACTTGCAAAAAGATGTTCTTCATTTTCGAATGTGTATAAGAAATCGGTATGAGTTCTACTAATTTCTTCACCTGCTTCTACAAATGAAACTCTTTTAACAACCTCAATATGTGGTGTATTGACATTAATTTCTAATTTGTTTAAAACTATTTCTTTTTCTATTGCCATTTTATTATTTGTTTAATAATTCTTTCATCATCTCTTTCATTTCTAAAAGTTCTGATTTTAAATATTCGATTTCTTCTTTTTGAGAATCAACTATTTCTTTTTGTTCATTAACTGCATTTACAAGAAGTGGTACAACTCTATCATATTGAATTGTCATATAATCATACCCTAATGATTGTGCAAGAGGTGCTGGATGTACGATTTCAGGTAATACTGATTTAACATCCTGAGCTGATAAACCTATTTGTAGTTCAGTTCCCTCATACCCAATCATATTGGCTTCTTTATTGTTTCTATAATAGAAACCATTTAGTTTACCAATCTTATCAAGAGCGTTTTCAATATCACCTTCCTTATCCTTCAATCTCATATCAGAATAGTAAGCGATTATATCACTTGATGCTCTTAGTGAACCAATAATATATGCACCATATGATTCAGTTCTTATTTTTTCACCACCATTATAGTATAATCTTACTCTATCATTTAGATAGTTAAGCATATGCCATTCGTTATTCACATCATTGTAAATACCATTAGCAGAACTCATATCGTGCATAAACACTACTCTACCACCGATAGACCATCCTTCGTATCCACCTACATCCGAACCATAAGTTGCAACAGTACCATACTGTCCACCTTCATCTCTTACAGATCTCATACCACATCCTCTATCTTGGAAGTAGAAACCAGTAGAACTTTGTGCTCTAAACCAATTGTTTGCATATAGAGAACTAAATTGAGATGATGATGCAGGGTCTACATAATATCCAGTACTATTTGAATCGTAATATCTACCAGCGTACATTGAACCACCATTACCATTGTTCTCATCAAGAACAGGAATAGTTCTCCAACTTCTCCATCCACTCCAAGAACTTCTGAATCTCAAGTTAGAAATAGGTCCACCAACCATCTGCCATCCGTAACCACCAGTGTTCGAACTACGATAGTGGAATGCTTGCATCCCAACCCAGTGAGATGTACCCGATGGTTGGTTAGCTGGATTACTCCAAGAATCAATAAAACCAGAACCCCAAGTTGAAACAACGTTCATATCTTGTCTACCCCATCCCATTGCACCAGTCCAATAGTTAGTATCACTAGTTTGACGAGGTCTAGCTCTATAATATTCACCAGAGTTTCTTGTATGACCCGGCTGACCTATGTAAGCCATTGTTCTATTACTCACACCTTCGAATCTCGTAGAGTGTGCAGATGCACCATCAAAATAATAACCAGTATTATTTGAATCATAAATAATTGGTGCTCTTAATGAAGAACCAGCTTGTAAGTTGTAGTTTACATATACGTTATTT
>Ga0233432_10001464_pt1 | contig 22868 bp, 24 predicted proteins | sample SI_122_August201_6_FD_179870 | JGI IMG/M metagenome (GOLD analysis project Ga0233432, IMG submission 179870) | Seawater microbial communities from Saanich Inlet, British Columbia, Canada - SI_122_August2016_10_MG | ecosystem: Environmental > Aquatic > Marine > Inlet | place: Canada: British... | reverse complement strand
GATTCAAAATTACGGAACGTAAACCGCGATAAAGTCGAGCCAGTCCGCTAAAGAATTTTCCGAGTGTGCTGGTAGGAGTTGTCATATTAAGAGTCAATATCCGTTGTTAGTAGCGAATAGTAGCGAATAGTAGCGAGTAGTGGCGGGGCGTCAGGCAGCATTTCGGGCTGCCCGGATAAAAATAATAGCTGAAAAAAACACGATGAGACAGATCAGGGTCTCTAGCAAGCCTAAAAGCATGCGCCCTGGCGTAAAGCACAGGAGTATTCCCTGTACCAGGAAAAACAAATCGACGAAGCAAAGCCATTGGATCGCGCGGGAAGAGCCTTGCAACTGTCCAGGTAGCGTCATGGCAAGAGGGATTAATTGCACAATGAGGATAATAGGATTAAAGGCATTGCTGAAAAAATTGATGATGAGAATCAGACAGAGCAATAAAACGGTGGAAACCAATACGATGCGTCCGGCGAGTTTTTTGACTTGAGTGGCTGTCATTTATTGGATGTCACTTAATGGTCATTTAGAGGTCATTGTGAGAGTTTCAGCGCCATAAAGGCGATTCGTTTACCGAAGGCCAGGCATAAAGCTTCTTCATGTTCGGAGAGTGCGCTTTCATTTGAGGGACCGGCAACATGGGATGGGCCATAGGGAGTACCTCCGCTGCTGGTTTCACTTAGAGCAGATTCGGTATAGGGCAAGCCGCAAAAGAGCATGCCATGATGTAGCAGAGGTAGCATCATCGACAGCAAAGTACTTTCCTGGCCGCCATGTAAGCTAGCCGTGGATGTAAACACGCCTGCGGGTTTGTCGACCAATGTGCCACTTAACCATTGTGCTGCCGTACCATCCAGGAAATATTTCATGGGTGCAGCCATATTGCCGAAACGTGTAGGGCTGCCTAGAGCCAGGCCACAGCAGTTGGCAAGGTCTTCTTCTGTGCAGTAAATTGCGCCTTCTGCCGGAATGGTTGCTGCAACAGCCTCGGTAACTGTGGAGACTTTGGGCACAGTACGTAGCAGGGCATTCATGCCGTCAACCGATTCAATACCACGAGCAATCAATCTGGCCATTTCGGCTACTGAGCCATGGAGTGAATAATAAAGTACAAGGATATAGGGTTTAGTCATAAGGTTATTTCTACAGCAATGTCAGAACGTTTTCAGGAGGCCTGCCCAATACCGCCTTTTCACCGGCAACAACAATCGGGCGCTCAATTAATTTGGGCTCTGTAAGCATCGCTGAAATAAGTTGCTCGTCGCTCAGCGATTTATCAGCAAGCCCGTTTACTTTGTAAGCTTCTTCAGAGGATCGAAGAAGATCTCTCGCACCAATGCCTAGTTTGATTAACAGGTTCTTGAGATCAGACTTTGAAGGTGGGTTCTCAAGATAGAGAATAATTTTTGGTGTAATGTTATTGTCCTGCAATATTTTCAGGCTTTGCCTTGATTTAGAGCACCGTGGATTGTGGTAAATTGTGATATCACTCATGTCTTGACCTGCATAAAAATGGCACAGTATAAAATGGGGCTATGGTAGTCATCCTGCTGATATTAAACAAGGCGATATGAAAACAGTAAAAGATAAAAAAAGCGATTTTTCGCAATGGATTAAACCCGAAGTAATCTGGCGTTTCCTCAATTTTGTGTTCAAGGAATCATTAGCTAATCAGGGGCTGGAAAATGCCAAGTCACTGACCTATATGTCATTGTTTGCTGTGGTGCCGTTATTGACGCTTATTCTGGCTATTCTCTCGGCATTTCCCTCTTTCCAGGTGTTTGGTAACCAAATTCAGGACATGATTTTTAATCGTTTGTTGCCTTCATCAAGCAGTGAACTGGAAGTTTATCTGTCTGATTTTTCCGAACAGGCAAAAAACCTGACATGGATTGGCGCTGTCATGTTGCTGGCAACAGCTTATTTAATGCTGGTCAATATTGAGCGCAGCTTTAACAGAATATGGAGTGTTGCCCAGCAACGTAAAGGCATTGCCAGCTTTCTGCTGTACTGGAGTGTGTTGAGTCTGAGTCCATTGCTTCTGGGTGTGGGTTTTGCTATCAGCTCCTACATCACCTCTTTTACACTTTTCGAAAAGTTTACTGAAGTGTCAGATATTGTAGGGGCTAAAAGTATGGTACTTAGTATATTTCCCGCAGTCACCACTACTATTGCTTTCACACTTCTTTATGTTGCTGTGCCTAATTGTGGTGTGCGCCTCAGGCATGCCTTAACCGGTGGTCTGGTTGTGGCGCTGTTGTTTATTATCGTTAAATGGATATTCAGCCGTTTTATTGCAACGGCAAGTTATGAATTTGTTTACGGTACTTTTGCCGCTATTCCAATCTTCCTGCTCTGGCTCTATATATGCTGGGTAGTCATTCTTTTTGGGGCCAATCTTGTTCGAGCGATACCCATTTTCCGCACACATCTCATCAAGGAGCAGATTCACCCAACACTTCTGATTATTGCCTTGTTACACAAGTTCTGGATGAATCACCGAGAAGGTAACAGTGTCCGAGTTAGGGAGTTGATTGAAAGTGACTGGCCGTTTCAGGACGATCAACTGGATAGCTGTCTGAGTATTTTGCTGGCAAAGAAAATTATCAGAGCCTGTGGAGAAAATGAATATATTCTCAACCGGGATCTTGAAGATCTTACCTTTTGGGAAATACAGGTGCTATTGCCCTGGGGAATGCCCGGACGTAAGGATTTGAAGAAGGAGCTGCCAACATCGATTGTTCAGCACTTGTCCTCTTTGCAAGAACTCAGGGAATCGTTCTCCACTGTTGAGGATATTGCCCGACAGAACTTAAATCGTTCAATAGCCGGGCTGTTTCGAAGCTGCAAAGAGGCGGGTAATGAAGTTGCAGATAAAATTGATAGCAATCAAGACTGAACTTTAATTACCTTAACAACTTATTTGCTCTGAATTTAGGGCATCTAATCTATTAGAACAGTCTTTTTAAGAAAGGCGACAATGTCGGAAACCGCGACATCCTGAGTGTCGGGCATTCCACGCTTCTTATACTCTATCTGCCCATTTTCCAGACCTCGGTCAGAAACAACCAGGCGGTGCGGAATACCTATCAATTCCATATCGGCAAATTTAACACCCGGACTGGTTTTCTTGTCTCGGTCATCCAGTAAGACATCCAGTCCTATAGCTTGCAATTGCGCATAGAGAGATTCGCTTACCGCAGTAACTTCCTCTGATTTGTGGGCATTAAGTGGAATGATGACCACATGAAAAGGCGCGATATTGTCAGGCCAGATAATTCCTTTCTCGTCATGACATTGCTCAATAGCCGCAGCCACGATGCGGCTAACACCAATGCCGTAACAACCCATTTCCATAATTGCGCTTTTGCCGTTTTCATCAAGCACTGTGGCATTCATAGCGGCGCTGTATTTATTGCCCAGTTGGAAAATATGCCCAACTTCAACACCTCGCTTGATCGATAAGGTGCCATTGCCATCAGGACTGGCATCGCCTTCCTCGACATTGCGCAGGTCTTCAACGCTTTCAATTCTGGCATCTCTTTCCCAATTGGCACCACTGTAATGGTGCCCATCCTGATTTGCGCCACACACGAAATCCGCCAAAATGGCAGCATCTCTGTCCACAATAACTTTTACAGGCGCTTTTACCGGTCCTATAGAGCCGGGATCGCAATTGATCGTTGCTCTGATCTGTTCCTCAGTGGCAAAAGTCAATGGAGATGAGACACCTGCAACTTTGGCGGCTTTTATTTCGTTGAGCTGGTGGTCACCGCGCAGTACCAGTGCAATAAGCGTTTGTTCGTCATCTTCATCATCATCGGAAAGCACTACCAAAGTTTTAACAGTGCTGGATTGTTTGACGCCAAGGAAATTACAGACATCATCAATGCTTCGGCTATCAGGGGTTGGTATAAGTGCCAGTTCTGCCGAGGAGGGTGGCCTTTCTGCCAGGGGAGCCTGGGCAGATGCCATTTCCAGGTTTGCGGCATAGTCACTTTGATCGCTAAATACGATCTCATCTTCACCTGAATCGGCGAGCACATGAAATTCATGTGACTTGTTGCCGCCAATATTGCCTGAATCCGCTTCAACAGCACGAAAACTGAAACCAAAGCGGGAGAATATATTGCTGTATGTGTCATACATCAGCTGATAAGTCTGATCCAGAGAGTCTTGATTAAGATGAAAGGAATAGGAGTCCTTCATAATGAATTCCCTTGAACGCATTACGCCAAAACGTGGGCGTCTTTCATCACGAAACTTGGTTTGAATCTGGTAGATATTCATGGGCAGCTGTTTATAGCTGTTAATTTCATTGCGCACTATGTCGGTAATAACTTCTTCATGGGTTGGACCAAGACAAAAGTCTCGATCATGTCTGTCTTTGAATCGTTGCAATTCATCGCCCATTACGTCCCAGCGGCCTGACTCTTCCCAGAGTTCGGCCGGTTGTACAACGGGCATGGATACTTCCAGGGCGCCAGAATTGTCCATTTCCTCTTTGACGATTCGAGAAACTTTCTGTAGAACTCGCAAGCCAGTGGGTAGCCAGTTATATAGACCTGATGCCAATTTACGGATCATGCCAGCCTTAAGCATTAACTGGTGACTAATGACGACTGCATCGGCGGGTGTTTCTTTGCTTGTTGCAATGAGATATTTGGATGTGCGCATATCGAATTAATACTGATTTAAGTAATGTAGGTAAATGGGTCTTGATCCAACCGGATAATCTAACGATAGACCAATAAGAAGTGAAATTAAATAGTCCAATAAATAGAAAAGCAGCCCTGAGGCTGCTTTTCCAATACTTTTGTCAGAGTATGTCTACCGGTCTATTTGTCCCGAATAGGTTAATTCTGATTTTTACAGAGCAAATTCTTTCAGTTTTTTCAGTGGAAGAACCTTAACTCGGGTAGTTGCCGGTTTCTTTGGAATATCCATGAATTCGCCAGGACGGAAGGGATTCGGAACATTCTTGCGAGCCGGACGAGCTGGTCTTTTGACCGCTTTAACTTTCAACAAACCAGGCAGAGTGAATTCACCAACACCTCTTTTCTTGATATGTCTTTCGATCAAATCACCCAGTTCATCGAGTACAGATGATACTTGTTTCCTGGTCAGTCCGGTGTTTTCCGAAATAGTATTCAGGATTTGGGTTTTAGTGTATTTGTCCTGGATTGCAGTACTTGCTTTTTTTGCGGGTGCTTTTTTAGCAGCAGGTTTCTTTGCAGCCATACTTAGGTCTCTCTTGAATTCGGTTTTGTGTGGTTATAGTTAACCCCGGTTTATCCGGGAACGTCTGATTAAAACTGTGCGATAGTTGTTTACAGAATTTTTTCTGTTTCAGTGTAGAGATTTCTCTTTACTCACTTTTCCAAAAAGGAATCAGAGCAAAAATAGTTTTTGTCCTGAGTGACGAAGCAGATTAAAAATGCTGGTATTCAGTGTACTTTCTATTTGTAAACAAAGTGTACTTTCTATTTGTAAACAATGTGCAAACAGTCGGCAAATGCACCTCTGGATATCGCACTGAATGAGTTTGTATTTATAGCGGAATAGATACTGTCGGGCAAGGGCTTTCTGTAATCTTTTGTAGAATTGCCGAACAATTTGCTGAATCATTTTTCTTTAAAAATAAATTATCAAAAAAAGCATCTTCAAAATATCCTGCCAGCACCTATCCAGGTCATTGTTGCCTGTCCAATTTAGCCTATTATTTAATGCCAGATAAAAGTGAAATGAGTTACAATACGCGGTTTTTTGTGACCCGATAAAGTGGCTATTCTAGGATAAACTTAATGCCTATTTATGAATATCATTGTGCGTCCTGTGGGGCGGACCTGGAAAAGATTCAAAAGTTCAGCGATCCTGTTTTAACAGACTGTCCGTCCTGCGGTAAAGCATCCTTAAAAAAGCTTGTTTCTGCCAGCAGTTTCCGCCTGAAAGGTTCTGGTTGGTATGAGACCGACTTCAAAACCAAGAAGAAGTCGGTAGTTGGAGAAGGCAACCCTGCTGAAAGCAAAACAACAAAAGCACCGGAAAACACTGGAAAATCAGATAAAAGTGAAAAAAGCAGTGCTAAAAAGGCTGATTAAGAGTAGTTAATTAATAAATAACAATCAAAATTAAGATAATAAACAGTTAACAGGAATATTTTATGCGAACTCATTACTGTGGCGAACTTAACGAGAGCCACATCGATCAGACAGTTTCACTTTGCGGATGGGTTCATCGTCGTCGTGACCATGGCGGCGTAATTTTTCTTGATCTGCGCGATCGGGATGGCATAACACAGATTGTTTTTGATCCTGATACAGTAGAAAGTTTTGCTACTGCAGAGCAGGTACGTAATGAATTTGTTGTCAAGGTAGTGGGCAGAGTGCGCGCACGTCCGGAAGGTACAGTTAATTCTGAAATGTCTACGGGGCAAATTGAAGTGCTGGGTAAAGAGCTGGAAATACTTAACGCTGCAGATACACCTCCTTTCCAACTCGATGAACATATGGGGGTCAGCGAAGATGTTCGCCTGCGCAATCGTTTCATTGATTTACGTCGTCCGGAAATGTTGAATCGGATGAAAATGCGTTCGCAGATTACCAGCAGCATCAGACGTTATCTTGACGAAGGGGGCTTTCTTGATATCGAGACTCCAATCCTGACTCGGGCAACTCCGGAAGGTGCCAGAGATTATCTGGTGCCTAGTCGTACCCATCCAGGCAAATTTTTTGCGCTTCCACAATCGCCTCAGTTATTCAAACAGCTATTAATGGTGTCTGGCATTGACCGCTATTATCAGATTGCCAAGTGTTTCAGGGATGAGGACTTACGAGCTGACCGTCAACCTGAATTCACTCAAATTGATATGGAAACCTCCTTCATGGATGAGGATGAAGTGATGGCAATCTCGGAAACAATGATCCGCGAGGTGTTTACTAAACATTTGGGCGTTGAGTTAGCAGAGTTTCCTCGCATGACTCATGAAGAAGCGGTGCGTAAATATGGTATAGATCGACCTGATCTGCGTATCTCGATGCAACTGGTAGATATTGCAGACCTGATGAAAGAAGTGGAGTTCAAGGTGTTCAATGCACCAGCCAATGATCCTGCCAGCAGGGTAGTTGTCCTCAAGGTTGATGGCGGTGCGACTCTCTCCCGTAAACAAATTGATGAATATACCGAGTTTGTTGCAATTTATGGTGCCAGGGGCCTCGCCTGGATCAAGGTTAATGATATAGATGCCGGACTGGAAGGTTTGCAATCTCCAATCCTGAAATTTATGCCGGAAGAAATCGTACAGAAGTTACTGGAAAGAACTGAGGCAAAAACTGGCGATATTCTTTTCTTTGGTGCGGATAAAGCCTCCATCGTCAATGAAGCCATTGGTGCACTGAGAGTACGCCTGGGCGAAGATCTGGATATGCTTGAGTGCGAATGGGCACCAGTGTGGGTAGTGGACTTCCCGATGTTTGAATTTGATGAAAAAGAAGGCAGTTATACTTCTGTGCATCACCCTTTTACAGCACCTTCCTGCTCACCTGAAGAGCTGGCAGAGAATCCAGGCACCGCCTTGTCGCGCGCTTATGACATGGTGCTCAACGGGACTGAATTGGGTGGTGGTTCTATTCGTATCAATAAGCCTGAAATGCAAAAAGCAGTCTTTACCGTACTGGGTATTAGCCCGGAAGAGGCGGAAGAGAAATTTGGCTTCCTGTTGAATGGGCTCAGATATGGTTGCCCACCTCATGGTGGCATCGCTTTTGGTCTGGACCGTCTGGTGATGATGATGACTGGTACACAGTCGATCAGGGATGTTATAGCGTTTCCAAAAACTCAATCAGCCAGCTGCCTGCTTACCAATGCGCCAGGTGAAGTCAATAATAAGCAATTACGTGAGTTGAATATCCGCTTGCGAGAACAAGCCAAACCATCGGCAACCCCGCAAGAGGGTGCATAAGACCCTTGCCTGGCTGGGTTTTGTTAAACTAGCTAATAATTGTATTAATTATTACCGGGGAACCAAAGAAGGGTGGCAGTGGTGGGTCATGGTAAATGGACAAATATCAAGCATCGCAAGGCAGGATGCGAAGCGCGGAAAAGTTTTACCAGGCTAATACGTAAACTTACTGTTGTAGCAAATCACTAAGACCAGACAGGGGAATTGATGAGTGTCATTCTAGGCATTGACCCGGGTTCACGCATTTGTGGCTATGGACTCATCAAAGTCAAAGGTAATACCCTGGAATATATTTCCAGTGGCGTCATCAAAATGGGGACATGCTCATTTCCTGAACGTCTGCATACCATTTTCACCGATATTTCCGAAATTATTGCTGAATACGAGCCTGATGCTGCTGCCATAGAAGAAGTTTTTATGGGCAAAAATGCTTCTTCTGCATTAAAGCTGGGCCAGGCCAGGGGGGCAGCAATCGTTGCCTGTACACGATTCGAAATCCCTGTCGCTGAATATGCAGCAAGGACGGTTAAACTTGCATTGGTTGGCAAAGGTCAGGCTGAAAAAAACCAGGTACAACACATGGTAAAGTCCCTGCTTGGACTTTCAAGAGTGCCGGCTGAAGATGCAGCCGATGCACTTGCCATTGCTGTATGTCATGCTAATACGGAAAAGACTCTGATTCGTATGGCTGGTACAAAACCCGGGCGACGTGGCAGACTGATGGTGAAAGATTAACCCGATACTTTTAATTGTAATTCAGAGATTCATAACACGGCATGATAGGAAGAATAAGCGGCATATTGCTTGAAAAAGAAGATCAACAGGCATTGATTGATGTTCAGGGTGTTGCCTATGAAGTTGATGTGCCCCTGAATACTTTTTTTAATCTGCCTCACCCGGGGAGTGGTATTACGCTTCATACCCATTTTGTTGTGCGCGAAGATGCCCAGTTATTATTTGGCTTTCTGGAAGAAAAAGAACGCAGTCTGTTTCGAATTTTGATTAGAATCAATGGTGTTGGACCCAAATTGGCTCTTGCCATGTTATCGGGTATGGAAGTGAATGAATTTGTTCGATGTGTTCAACATGATGACGTTGGGGCACTGGTAAAATTACCAGGGGTTGGCAAGAAAACCGCTGAAAGGCTTATTATTGAAGTAAAAGATAAGCTTAAAACATGGCAGGGGCGGGAAGAGTTGCCCGCATCTGCAGGTGCCAAAACAGGACATGGAAGCAGTATAGAAGAAGCAGAAACAGCGCTAATCTCTCTGGGCTATAAGCCACAGGAAGCAAGTCGAGCAGTGATAGCTGCAGTAAAAGTTCTTGAAGAAAGTGGGCAGGAAGCAGGCAGTGAAAACCTGATCAGAACAGCCCTGAAAAATATGTCCTGAATAATGTCTGAAAACCGGAAAACTGAAGCTAAAAAATGCGTGAAGAAGATCGAATAATAACTGCCAGCGACTCTACCAGCGAAACTGCCAGCGAAGATATCCAGGAAAATGCTATACGTCCTGCAAAGCTGGCGGATTATATTGGCCAGGAAGTTGTCAAAGAACAGATGGAAATATTTATTAGCGCTGCCCGCAAAAGGGGAGAAGCGCTGGATCATACTCTGGTATTTGGTCCACCTGGACTTGGTAAAACAACGCTTTCTCATATTATTGCCAATGAAATGGGTGTTGCATTAAAAAGCACAGCCGGGCCGGTTCTGGAAAAAGCAGGTGATCTCGCCGCTATGCTGACCAATCTCGAGGAAGGGGATGTTCTTTTTATTGATGAAATTCACCGGCTGAGCCCTGCAATAGAGGAAATCCTTTATCCGGCAATGGAGGATTATCAGCTTGACATAATGATAGGCGAAGGGCCATCAGCACGTTCATTGAAGCTCGAACTGCCTCCTTTTACACTTGTCGGGGCAACCACTCGAGCGGGCCTGCTGACGTCTCCATTAAGGGATCGCTTTGGTATCGTCCAGCGTCTTGAGTTTTACTCGATGAAGGAATTAAGCAAGATTGTTAAACGCTCGGCATCAATTATGGACATTGCCTGTGATGATGACGGAGCCTCAGAAATTGCCCGTCGTGCCAGAGGGACGCCTCGAATTGCGAATCGTCTGTTACGCAGAGTCCGCGACTATTCCGAGGTCAAAGGAGATGGAACCATTGCCGGGGAAATCGCAGAAACTGCTTTGGACATGCTGAGTATCGACAAGAATGGTTTTGATCATATGGATCGACGCTTGTTAATGACGATGATTGAAAAGTTTGATGGCGGACCTGTAGGTGTTGATAGTATTGCTACAGCCATAAGTGAAGAAAGAGGCACAGTTGAAGATATTCTTGAGCCATATTTGATCCAGCAAGGGTTTATCCAAAGAACACCACGCGGCCGAATAGTGACACAATTTGCCTATCGCCATTTCGGTCTGAACCCGGATACAGCACCGGAAGACTTGTTTGAAGCTACAGCGACTGACTCGAACAGCAAATGATTGCGCGGCAACATATCTGTAAAAGAGTTCGGGAAAAAGAGTGTGGAATTTTGAATAGTATGAAGGAATTACGTGAAATAAGAGGTATCAGATGAGTGAATCACTGAGTTTATGGAACCTGATTTTAAATGCCAGCTGGCTGGCTCAATTGGTCATGTTGAGTCTTTTTCTGATTTCTGTGATGTCGTGGGTCATCATTGTGCAGAAGTGGATAATTATTGCTGATGCAGAAAAAGAATTGTCGAGCTTTGAAAAACGCTTCTGGTCAGGAATGGATCTTAGCCAGTTGTATCGGGATGGTTCTTCCAAACAAAAAAGCAACACCAGTATGATTGGCATGGAAAATCTGTTTCGCTCCGGGTTCAAGGAGTTTACCCGTTTGCGTCAGCAACCCGGGATTGATTCAGATGCAGTCATGGAAGGGGCACAGCGAGCGATGCGTGTTGCTCTGGCCAGGGAAGAGAAAGTTCTGGAAAGACATCTCCCGGTACTTGCAACTGTGGCCTCAGTTTCAGTTTATCTTGGCCTGTTCGGGACGGTGTGGGGAATTATGAATACCTTTGTCAGCCTGGCTAATCAGAGTCAGGCCAGTCTTGCCGTGGTTGCACCCGGAATCGCGGATGCATTGTTAGCAACTGAAATGGGTCTGTTTGCTGCTATTCCAGCCGCTATTGCCTATAACCGTTATGCCGCCAATGTGGATTCCATTATTCACAGTTACATGACTTTTACTGACGAGTTTTCCAGTATCTTGCATCGTCAGGCTCACACCAGAAGAGTAGAGGAGTAGTTCTGTGGACAGGCCGCGTCGTCGTAAACAAATGGCAGAAATTAACGTTGTTCCGTTGATTGATGTGATGCTGGTGCTGTTAATTGTGTTCATGATCACAGCTCCCCTGATAACACAGGGCATTAAGGTAGATTTGCCTCAGGCGGATGCAGAGCCGGTTGAAAACAGTGATGAGACGACACTGGTTGTCTCAATTAATAGTGAAGGTGAATATTTTATTAGTCTGGGTGCTGAAGAGGATCCACAGCCAGTGCCTCTTGAACGCATCCAGGAAGACGTCACTAAAATTCTTACCGTCAATCCAGCAGTGCCGGTTTTTGTTGAAGCAGATAATTCGGTGAATTACGGTGTAGTGACCAGACTGATGTCGACACTGGCTGCATCAGGTGCTGATAACCTCAGGCTGATTACTCAACCTCCTTCTGCCGAGAATTAACGGCTGATTCTGCTTATAGACTAATCATGAAAAAATTCCATCCGATGGCATTGTTACTGAAATTTGAAGGCTATCCGCCTGCAGTAATTGCTTCGGTGCTAATGCACGGCTGCCTGTTTTTGTTTATTTTAGGCAGGAGTATAGATCCCTCTGATTTTGTAACCATTGAAGACCCTGTCATAGTTACCGCTACGGCTATTGATGTGAATCCCCAGCGTCTGCGTCGTCTGGAACGAATTGAGCAGGAACGTATTGCAGATCAGCGTCGTCGCGAACAAAATGCACGCGATGTCAGAGCAAGAGAAGAAAGGGAAGCGCAGCAGGAAAGAGAAAGGCAGCAGGCCCGCGATAGGGAAGAGCTTCAGCGGCAGCAAGATATTGCGCGTCAGCGTGTTGCTGATGAAGAAACGCAACGGCAGCGTCAAGCCGAGGAAGCGCGATCAAGGGCTACAGAAGAAGCTCGTCTGAGAGAACAGCAGCGTCTGGCTCAACAGCAAGCGGAGCGTGATGCGGCAACGCGAGTTACACAGGAGGCCCAGGCAAATCAGATTGCCAGTGAAAATCTGATTGTCGCAGAATACGCAGGTATAATTCGAAAAATTATTAGTCAGAACTGGCAAATACCACCCAGTGCCCGTAACGGCATGTCAGCGGTGGTGAGGCTGCAACTGGTTCCAACGGGAGAGATGGTTGCGGTTAATATCGTACAGCCCAGCGGTGATGATGTGTTCGATCGTTCTGTACTGCAGGCGGTGGAACGGGCTGACCGTTTCCCGGAATTGCAGGATCTGGATAATGCAGTCTTTGAGAGAAATTTCAGAACCTTTACTTTAGTTTTCAGACCCGAGGATTTATTGCGATGAGCATTTTAGGCAGGAAATTAACCTTTATTTTTCTCCTGGTATCTTCTTTATTGTCACCCCAAGGTTATGCTCAGCTGCAAATCGTAATTACACAGGGGGTTGATAACCCTGTGCAAATAGCCATTGTGCCTTTTGACTGGAATGGTTTTGGTCTTCTTGAAGAAAATGTTACTGACATTGTGAGTGCCAATCTTCGAAATAGCGGTGAATTTGCCTCTATTGCCGAGGAGAACATGCTCAGTACTCCCCATGAGCAGGCAGATGTCTTCTTCAGAGACTGGCGTTTTCTGGGGGCTGATTATTTACTGATTGGTAAAATAAATGATACCGGGGCGGGATCGGCCTTACAGGTACAATATGAATTATTTGATGTATTAAGGGAAGAAAGAATATTTGATGAAGTGTTAAGCGGCAGCCGCAATCAGCTCCGTGACGTGGCGCATACTATTAGCGATAATATTTTTGAGCAGGTCACCGGCGTTAAAGGCGCATTTGCCACAAAAATTCTCTATGTCACATCACAGCGGGTTAATGAAGATTTATCCTATTATCAGTTGAACTTATCGGATGCAGATGGCGGTCGTCCCCAGGTATTGCTTAATTCTCAGGAGCCGATCATGTCACCTAACTGGTCTCCAGATGGTGAGCAGATTGCTTATGTGTCTTTTGAGTCTACTCGACCACGTATCTACATTCAGGATTTGGCAACGGGTACCAGAGAACAGATAACAGATTTTCCCGGTATCAACAGCTCCCCTGTTTTTTCCCCTGATGGGACAAAACTGGCCATGGTGTTATCAAAGGATGGCAATCCGGATGTTTATGTTCTCGATTTAAGGACAGATGATCTGAGGCGTATAACCAATCATTTCGCGATTGATACGGAGCCAAGCTGGACGCCAGACAGCGAATCCCTGATTTTCACATCCGAAAGAGGGGGTAACAGCCGACCCCAGCTTTATCAGGTGTCTCTGGAAACAGGCTGGGTAGAAAGACTGACTTTTCAGGGAACCTACAATTCCAAAGGTATAATGCTGCCAGACGGCGTTAATTTGCTGATGGTGCATCGAGAAAGTGCCAGTGATGAGTATCATTTGGCTATTCAGAATATTGATAGAGGAACGATGAGAATCCTGACGGATACTGCGCTGGATGAATCGCCCAGTGTTGCTCCTAATGCAAGTATGGTCATATATGCGTCAAAAGCCGGCAATCGTGGGATTTTAAACGCTGTTTCCATTGACGGACGCGTCAAGTTCCAGCTACCATCCGCGCAAGGTGACGTCAGGGAGCCCGCATGGTCTCCATTTTTTGACTAATTTCGCAATATCAGAAATAAGGTATTGTTTTACCGGCGAAAATTTTAGAAAATTAGAGGGTTTTAACCCCCCCGGCATAGTAAACACTTATTGAACGCATAGTGAACGAGAGGAGTAGGTATGCAAACTTATAAAGTATTCAAATTGGGCATGGCACTATTATTGAGTCTGACCCTAATGGCATGTGCATCCAGCGATACCGACGATATGGGGGATGCTTCTGAAAGTATGGATACTTCTTCCGACAGCTCCACGTCTAACGGGGGGAGCTCTGCAACTTCATCTGGCGCTGGTGATAATGGCGGCCTGACTGCATCGCAAGTACGTGAGCGCGATAATGCTCTAGGCATGACAGTATTTTATTTCGAATTTGATCGTTCAGATCTGAGCGCTGAAGCACGGGCTGCTCTTGTTCATCATGCAAACCATTTGAAAGACAACCCTTCTACAAGCTATCGTCTTGAAGGCCATGCGGATGAACGTGGAACACGTGAATACAACCTGGCACTGGGTGAACGTCGCGCCCAGGCTGTTGAGCGTTACCTGCAGGTACAGGGTGTTGCTTCCCGTCAACTAGAGACCATTAGTTATGGTGAAGAAAATCCTGTGGCAACAGGTACCACAGAAGCTGCCTATGCCAGGAATCGCAGAGTAGAACTGCACTAGTCTGGAAACAAGCTTGAAAAATAAGCCGGGTTCGCCCGGCTTATTTTTTTCGGGGAATTAACTTTATGCGGATATTCAAGAGCCTGATTTTTCTTACTGCAGCTTTCAGCAATTTGCCTGTTAACTCAGCTTTTGCCCAGGCTCCTGTTCAGGTGGTTGATGCTGGCAATAATCAGGGGCAAGTCCAGCAGTCCTCTGATAATACTTCCCGGAATGAATCTCAAAATGAAGTTATGATCAATATGTATCTGCAATTGGAAGCATTGCAGTCAGAAATACAAAATTTACGCGGACTGGTAGATGAGCAGTCTTACCAGATTCGACGCATGCAGACCGAACAAAGAGATCGTTACCTTGATACTGATTCGCGCCTGAGTGAAATAAATAACCAGATCCAGTCTTTTCGGGGCGGCCAGCAAGAGGGCGTAGCCCAACTCCCGCCTTCCTCAACAATTTTACCAGGCAACCTTAATAATTCAGGCAATTCTGGCAATCAGGTGGGTGGAAACCCTGCTGTTAATCCTGTGGGGAATGGTCTTGTGGCTGGTGCTGCTGTGGCTGTCAGCACGCCGCAGTCAGAACAGGAGCTTTATCGGGAAGCATTGAATCTTTTATTGGAAGATGAAGCTTTTGCGGAATCAATAAGCCTGTTTCAGCAATATATTGAAAGCTATCCCCGCGGCAGGTATTTAACCAATTCACTTTACTGGCAAGGTGCCGCCATGGAACTTGCAGGTCGCTACCCACAGGCTATCTTGGTTCTGCAACGTCTGATTAATGAGTTTCCGGCAGACCCAAAGGCACCAACTGCCATTCTCCGTCTAGGTACTGTCTATCGTGAAATGGGTGATAATTCCCAGGCCGCTGTGCAATGGCGCAGAATAAGTGAGTTATACCCTGAAAGCACTTCTGAAATTGAAATTGCCAATGAATATCTGAGCGATATCAGTAACTGATCTATCTTCCTTTCTAGACTTCTCCGATAAAAACATGAGCGCGACACTGCGTATAAGCGAAATATTTTACTCCCTCCAGGGTGAAGCCAGAACTGTGGGCCGGCCTACAATTTTTATTCGCCTCACCGGTTGTCCACTGCGTTGTCAGTATTGCGATACAGCCTATGCCTTTAGCGGCGGGATAATGTATTCACTGGATGACATTATTCGAGAGCTTAAGCAGTACAAGACTCGGTATATCACTGTTACGGGCGGGGAGCCTTTGGCACAGCCTGATTGTATCGCTTTGCTTAACAGACTATGTGAGATGAACTATGAGGTGTCACTGGAAACCAGTGGGGCTATGGATGTTTCGGGGGTAGATAGCCGGGTCGTAAAAGTGTTGGATTTGAAAACACCGGGTTCTCTGGAAGTGAAAAGAAACATGGAAAGTAATATCGCTTTCCTGAATCCACACGATCAGGTCAAGTTTGTCATTTGTAGCAGGGAAGATTATTTATGGTCCTGTGAGAAAGTTAATGAATTCAAGCTTGGAGAAAAAGTGGCGGATATTTTGTTTTCCCCCAGTAATGAGGAACTTGAAGCCAAAGAATTGGCAGAATGGATTTTGGCAGATCAACTGGATGTAAGAATGCAGGTACAACTGCATAAATATCTCTGGGGAAATGAGTCCGGACATTAAATATGGCGAAGATCAAAACTGGCAAAGCTGTTGTGTTGTTATCAGGCGGACTGGATTCTTGCACTTGTCTGGCAATAGCGCAGGATCAAGGCTATGAATGTGTAGGCCTTAGTTTCGACTATGGGCAAAGGCATCGTGTTGAACTGGAGGCTGCTGAAAAGCTGGCCAGGACTGCCAAGGTGGCTGACTACAAGGTTATACCGGTTGATATGCGCGGCATTGGTGGCTCGGCTCTTACCGATTCAGCCATTGAAGTACCGGAACAGGAAAGCGTAGGCATCCCGGTCACTTATGTACCAGCCCGTAATACTGTTTTTCTTGCCTATGCCTTGGGCTGGGCTGAAGTGCTTAAAGCAAGAGCAATTTTTATAGGTGTAAATGCACTGGATTATTCCGGTTACCCGGATTGTCGCCCCGACTTTATCGAAGCCTTTCAAAATATGGCCAATCTGGCTACAAAAATGGGCGTAGAAGGGGACTCGATCATTATCGAAACGCCTTTGATTGATCTCACTAAAGCTGAAATTATCCGTAAAGGCATCAGTCTTGGAGTGGACTACAGCAAAACTACTTCCTGTTACCAGGCTGATGCGCGAGGCAGGGCGTGTGGTCGCTGTGATAGCTGCCGCTTACGCAAAAAAGGCTTTGAAGAGGCAGGGGTCGTTGATCCAACGGTTTATATTTAAGCAGTATTCAGCCTTTGCAGCTGCTTTTAGTTCTTGAAGACGCAAAGGATGCAGATTAGCTTGCATTAGGGCTTGTTTTTTTTTGCTTTTTGAGTAGTATGTCCGCCTTTGTTTTGGGGCGTTAGCTCAGTGGTAGAGCAGGGGCCTTTTAAGCCCTTGGCCGATGGTTCGAATCCATCACGCCCCACCATTTTTCTCTGTGTCTGATACTCTTCGCTGGCACTTTATTTTGCCGCGGCACGCCTGAGGCGGTCATTAATTGCATTGCCCATTCCCTGTTCAGGGAATGTCTGCGCAATAATTTGTTGGTATCCCAATTGATCAATCTCGTGTAGTGCCGCATACAAACGCGATGCGGCTTCAGTCAGTGAACCACTGGCACTCAACCAGAAAATATTTTCGGCATTTTTCCCTTCAGGTTTTTTCCATAATAAATATGCAGTGTCGGGATTAACAGCAGCTGGCTCTTTAATTGGTGCTGCGCTCAATGTTAATCCGGTTTTCGGGCTGTAATGTTTTAAGGCACTTCCAGGAGCTACAGAGGGGCCTTGTGTGATGTTTGAAGACTTATCAATGAGTCGTATCCCGGCTGTAGTTTCTATTTCTTCCTGACTTAATGCACCATGTCTTAGTAAGAGAGGACTGGATTCGTCACGTGCATCTATAATTGTTGACTCCAGACCTAGCTCACAAGGACCGCCGTCCAAAATATAATCAATATCTTCGCCGAGGTTTTCATTCACATGAGTTGCTGTGGTAGGGCTGATATAGGCAAATGGATTGGCACTGGGGGCGGCAAGCGGAAAATCGATTTCAGAAATTAACTGTTGAAATACTGAGTGCATTGGACAACGAATTGCCACACTCGCCAATCCTGCAGTAACAATATCTGGAATAGTTTTCGCCTTCGGCAGGATCAGGGTTAATGGGCCAGGCCAGAATAGTCTGGCAAGTTTTCTGGAAAGTTCATTAAAGCTGGATATGGATTCAGCTACCTCAAGTGATGCAATGTGACAAATCAGTGGATCGTTTGTTGGTCTGCCTTTTGCGGTGAAAATCCTTGCACAAGCTTCAGCGTCAAAGGCATTTGCCGCAAGTCCATAGACAGTTTCTGTCGGTACGGCTACAAGCCCGCCGGACTTTAAAACATTGCGTAATAAATTCAGATTTTCATCCGTTGGTTTTAACAGGCTTGCCATGCAGATACCGGAAAATTTATAGCGTGTGATTTGAGTGGAAAGAATACCAGCTAATCTCAAGTCGTACATAAAATTTACCAATTGCTTGTTTTTCTGTCGCCACCAATCAGGTAATACTGCTCAGGTAATCAGGCGGTTTATGGTATATTGCCGTGCTTTATTATTGTTCGACATTGCCAATGACAATACTTAACAAAAACCCGGAATCTGAATTTGCTGCTGAGCGAACTTTTGTCAAAGAGTTCCTGGACAAAGTGCCCGCCCGCAACGCCATATCAAAGGAAAAAGCCGAAGATCTTAAAGCACGGATCAAAGCGCTGCTGCTAGAACGCAATGCTGTACTGGTGGCACATTATTATACCGATGCACTGCTGCAATCGCTGGCTGAGGAGAGTGGCGGTTTTGTGGCGGACTCTCTGGAAATGGCTCGCTTTGGTACGCAGACCAGTGCAGAAACAATTGTCGTTGCCGGGGTGAAATTTATGGGGGAGACGGCAAAAATCCTCAATCCCGAAAAAACTATCCTGATGCCGACTCTGGAAGCAACATGCTCACTGGATCTTGGTTGTCCCGCCGATTCATTCTCACTTTTTTGTGATGCGCACCCTGACCATGAAGTTGTGGTCTATGCCAATACCTCCGCTGAAGTAAAGGCCAGATCTGACTGGGTAGTAACCTCTGCTATTGCTCTTGATGTGGTTGAACATCTAACTTCTCAGGGCAAAGCTGTGATTTGGGCACCGGATAAACATTTGGGGAACTATATCCAGAAAGAAACAGGGGCTGAGAACATGTTGATCTGGGATGGGGCCTGTATCGTCCATGAAGAGTTCAAGACCCAGGCATTGGAGAAGATGCGTCATCTCTACCCCCAAGCGGCAATTCTGGCTCACCCGGAGTCGCCTATGGCCATTCTTGAAATAGCAGATTTCGTAGGTTCAACAACACAGATAATCAAGGCCGCTTGCGAAAGACCGGAAAGCACTTTCATTGTGGCCACCGATGCCGGCATTTTTTATAAAATGAAACAAATGGCGCCAGAGAAGGAGTTTATTCTTGCGCCCACTGCGGGTGAAGGCGCGACATGCCGAAGCTGTGCACAATGCCCCTGGATGGGAATGAACACCTTGGAAACACTTCATAATTCACTGTTGAATAACAGTAATGAAATTCTTGTGGATCGTATGCTTTGTGAAAAGGCAATGTTACCACTTCAGCGCATGCTGGATTTTCGCCAGTCTCAAATAGCCGGCTGAATTGATCCGGAAAATAAAAATAAAGAGATTAGCGGTAATATCTGTTTTGCAGATCGCGAATATAATCCAGGCGCTGCTGAATTTTCGCTTTTACCAGGCGATCGTTTTCCAGATTTAAGGCAAGATTGAACTGGTTTCTGGCGCGAGTAAAATCTCCCACTGTAATGAAATACTCACCTCTTGCCTGATGGACTTTGCTGATATTGTCCGCTTTGCCCTGTATTTCTGCGAGCTGATACCAGATTTCAGGATCATTGGGACGAATTAATGACTGGCGCTCCAGTGCTGCGGCTGCATCATCGTAACGTCCGTTTTCATTCAGTGTTTTGGCATAGGACATGGTGAGAGGGTTATTGTTGGGATTGATCTTGAGGTTTTTTTCCAGAATGCTGAGCGCACGCTCAGTTTGTCCTGCTGCTTTGGCAATATCAGCTTCAAGCATGACATAAGTGATACGTGTGGGATCTTTTTTAAGCAGGCCATCAAGGGATTGCGTCGCCTGCACATACTGACCATTATGCAATTGCCCCAGAGCGACACCATACATAGCTGCATCTTTTTCAATTCCATTTAGTTGTGGCAGATCCCTTTGAAGGGCCTGTAAGACAGAATCTTTATTATTTGCGTAGTGGAAAGTCACTCGGTGTTTCATTAACAGGAATTCAATATTCTGTACGTAGTCAACTGATGGCAGTGAATTAGAGCGGTTTTTACTATCAGCTATGCGATTTTCATCAAGGGGATGGGTTGACAGAAATTCCGGCAGTCTGCGGGAAAAGCTTTTCATTCGCATCATTTGTTCAAACATGCCTGCCATGTCATTGGGATCAAAACCGGAATTATAGAGGGTACGGATACCAATACGGTCAGCTTCTTGTTCATTGCTTCTGCTATAGCGGAGCTGGTTTTCCTGTCCTACAGCCTGATTGGTCATCAGTGCTGCTTGTCCGGCATCGCCACCTACTGTAGCAGCGATAATCAGGCTGGCGAGAAGGCCGGCGACACTGGGCAGGGCATTGTTTTTTGCCTGCTGAACCGAGCGTGCATAATGCCTCTGGCTGATATGAGCAAGCTCGTGAGAAAGTACTGAAGCGAATTGGCCCTCATTATCGGCATACAGGAATAGGCCGGCATTGACGCCTACAATTCCGCCTGGAGCGGCAAAGGCATTGAGGATTTGATTGTCGATTAAAATAAATTCCAGTCTGTGGTCTTTAAGCTGGCTGTTTACCGCCAGCTTGAAAGTAAGATTAACAATGTATTCCATGATCAAGGGGTCATCGAACATGGCGGTTTCACGGCGTATCTGGCGCAGCAGCTCTCTGCCGAATTCATACTCCTGCTGGGTGGAAATTGTGCCAGAAACCGAATCACCGAGTACCGGTAAATTTACCTGGGCAGCAGTCATTGTTGGCTGGGCTAAAAGACAGTATGCAAGGAGTGCTGCACATGTTTTGCGCAGGCCGCGGGGAGTTGAATTGTAATTAAAGAAATATTTCATGATATAAACAGGCATTACACCTCTATAGACCAGTAATAATACACATAATTCCAATCCATAACTCGGTTTTTTAGCCGGCTCTTGCTAAAATGACCGTATGCAAAGTACCGTGGACATAGAACTGGATTTATGTGGCTTAACCTGCCCATTACCCTTACTCAAGACCAAGCAGTCGCTGAATAAGCTGCTTGCTGGCCAGGTGGTAAAAGTTATTGCTACTGACCCAGGTTCGGAAAGGGACTTTCAGATATTTATGCAGCAAAGTGGCAATCACCTGCTGGACTTTGAAAAGGAAGAAGGTAAGTTTTTCTACTGGATTCAAAAAGCTTGAATCTTTTCTATTATACCGATACACAGCAGCATAGAAGCTGGGTCAATAAAGACCCCAGCCAGAGGTAGATGCATGATTAAGGTTTTTAGTGGCCTTTACGATCGTTATTTTTCCGAGGAAGAGGCGATTATTTTTACTCTGCTGTTAGTGGCAGGGACTTTGATAATGCTTACCATGGGAGGGGTCATTGCCCCTTTACTGTGGAGTATGGTGTTGACTTTTATGTTGCAGGGTCTGGTGAATTCCCTGGTTAAAATCAATGTGCCGCGTCGTTTTGCTGTCTATTGTGTTTATCTGGTTTTTCTTGGTTTAACATTGGTTATCTTTCTGATTTTTTTACCGTTCAGCTGGAGCCGGCTGACCGCGTTCTTTAATGAGCTGCCAAGCATGGTTAATCAGTTAAGGTCGCTGTTATTGTTGCTTCCGCAAAATTACCCCGAATTCTTTACAGAAGCCCAGGTGGAGGAATGGTTGCAAAATATGCAGGGTGAGATAGGCCAGCTTGGGCAGGTGATACTTTCCTACTCGGTGTCCAGTATCACCAGGTTGGCAACTCTGGTGGTATACACAGTGCTGGTTCCAATCATGGTTTTTTTCATTCTGAAGGATTCTGAAAAATTACTTAACTTTCTGGAGAGCTGGTTACCTAAAAAACGCCCTATCATGGCCCAGGTCTGGCATGAAATGAATGATCAACTGGCGAATTATATACGCGGAAAAGCATTGGAAATTTTAATCGTTGGTATTACCAGTTATCTCATGTTTTCACTATTTGGCCTGAACTATCCCTTGCTCCTTGCCGTTCTTGTAGGTTTTTCTGTGATTGTTCCGTATGTAGGCGCTTTGGTCGTAACGATTCCGGTATTTCTGGTTGGATTTTTTCAGTGGGGGTTTACCGGTGATCTGCTGCAGGTGCTGATCGCCTATACAATTCTCCAGTTGATTGATGGCAATATTATGGTGCCCCTGATTTTTTCTGAAACGGTTAATCTTCACCCCATTGCTATTATTACGGCAGTATTGGTTTTTGGTGGTCTCTGGGGCTTCTGGGGTGTATTTTTTGCCATTCCCCTGGCGACATTCTTCAAGGCAGTAATAAAGGCCTGGCCTGTGAGTACCACTGGCGAACATACAGGAAGCTCCTGAAAAGACCAGGGTGTTTTGCTTGTATTAAGTTGCCAGCGGTTAAGATAAAATTAGCGCCTTTTCCGGGGTCGGTAACAGAACTGTTCAGCCTTTTATCCCTCAGATAAAGTAAGAGAAGATAAGGGGTAAACCCAGCCATGGGATAGATAAACAGAACAGGGCTGAAATAGCGAAAAAGTAGCTAAAAAGTAGCTAAAAAAAGTAGCTAAAACTGTTTCCAGGTATTTTGGGTGTATAAAAAGCACGTTCCAGGATTTCATCCTGCAAATGATTAAGAAAAGTTAACTATGATTAAAGGAAGTATTGTCGCGATAGTTACTCCTTTGGGGCCGGACGGTAGTCTGGATCTGACGGCAATGACGCGTTTATTGGAATGGCATGTGGAGCAAGGGACCGACGCAGTAGTTGCTGTGGGAACCACAGGCGAATCTGCAACCTTGACGGTGGAAGAAGATCACACGGTGATCAGTCATGCTGTAAAAGTGATTAACGGCCGTATCCCGGTCATTGCTGGAACCGGTGCCAATTCCACAGCTGAAGCGATCACACTGACCCAGGCCGCTAAATCTGCTGGTGCTGATGCCTGCCTGCT